>Ga0307443_1000040_pt1 | contig 105024 bp, 86 predicted proteins | sample SalMarSW160220MG_FD_202148 | JGI IMG/M metagenome (GOLD analysis project Ga0307443, IMG submission 202148) | Salt marsh sediment microbial communities from the Plum Island Ecosystem LTER, Massachusetts, United States - SW1601-220 | ecosystem: Environmental > Aquatic > Marine > Intertidal zone >... | reverse complement strand
ACAAGGGTGTCGTAAAAGCCTTCGCTCCATACGCAGACCTTATGCATATCTGGGTATGTCATGTAAGTAACCCAAGGTATACCGAAGGTATCAACCGCTATAGCCGGGCAAAGAGCGTTGTTGACTATTTTTTGTTTTTGCCATGTGCCATGTTGTGCAAGCGTCATCAGAACGCGCATACCAAATAGAATATGTGGAGCCTACCCTGTCATTGTAGCAGACATGAACCCTGCCGAATCTGTCAACCGCTATCTTGCGACCATTCACGTAGTATGTCGCACTGTCATAGCTTAGAGTTAGCGGAGAATAAGAAGTGTCAGGAGTTATGGGATCGAAGTGCAACAAAATGCTACCCCCACGAGTAAGGGTAAAAGAGATAGTGTCTAATCGACGCGTAGGATCGATGCTTACCGTGTCGACAATACTGTCCAAGCTATTCCCCAACGTCCAGTAGCCGACGACCCGGTATTTACCTGGGCTAGGGTTGACGGCTAAGGAGCAAGTCTCGGTGACATTGCTTTTTATTACCGTGTCGCAGTTTGAGTTAACCACAAGTAAGTATCTTTCTTTGCCGTAAGCCAATTCTCCGAAGTAAATGGTCGTATCATTGCCCCAAACTTTATTCACTACGGCGAAGGGGATGTTCTCGTGGGAGTGTGGATCTATGTTGCGACTGTCATCCCAACCCCCGGCTGCGAGAAGCAGGGTGGCCGTTACGGCCAGGGTGACCAAACCGAAGATTGTAATCCGTTTCATCGTACACCTCCATCGGAGGATGGAACAAGTACGATGGGAGCCTCGTTCACTGGCGCGACCCGGTACAGCTTGCCCTCACCGGGTTCGAAGACCTCGGTGAATGTAAAGCGTTCGCCCTCGCGTGTGAGCATCCGAGGGTTCTCCGCATTGGCTATGTCGCTTAAGATCAACGTGTCCTCCTCAGGCCAGTGTTGAGCGTCCAAGGCTACCGACACCGTGCGGTTGGTCATGTCGGCGATACCCTCACGGTTTACGAGCATGAAGTACTCCACTCCGATTGGCTCGTAGGGATGGTCAAAGAACGCAAGGTCCATGAAATCACATCCCCACACGTCTTCAACGTAGTAGTGCGGGCAGGGGCTGCGCCACTCCGGACAAGTGGAGTTCAGCGAGTAGCCGTTAATCCAATCAAGCTCTATGAGCTTGGCGGAGATGGCCTTGATTTCGGGGATTAAGTCGTTCTTCAGGTAGATATAGGTGATGTCCTTGCGGGCATCCGGATCTGTTATACCGTGCCAATGAGTAGAGCCTGAACCATTGTTCAGATAATGAGTACCACCGCCGGAATGTCCAAATGGATAGCCTTGCATATCTCTAAGCCCAACGCATATCCCCTTGGACCATCCAGGACGTTTATCCTGTGGTATCTTGATTTCGTCTGATTCGAAGGTAAACCCTTCATGCTGTTCATAGTTGCTAAGCCAGGGGTGCCACAGGATACCCTTGGCTCCTCGGGAGAGGGACAGGTAGGTTGCGCATCGGATCTCAGGTGGACAGGGACGGCGTGTGTAGACACTGTCTTCCTCGTATGTTTCGTCCATCCTCCATTCAAGAGTAAAGGCCGCTATCCAGCGACGCTTTTGTCCCACAGGACCGCCTGGAGTGTTCCCATATTGCTGCATGTAGATCGCGGTGTTGTGATACCCCATATACTGTTCACTTGAGGGACTGTGGTAATCGTACAGCAACCTCTCAAATATTTTCTGATCTCCGTAATTCCAATCCGCGTAACACCAGCAATGTAAGTAGTTGACTATCACATCCAGATCAGGTAAATACTGAAATATGTTATAATTAGATTTGTGCAAAGGGTAGGTCTCACACTTGGCCATAAACATTCTGTGATCCATCCCCACATCATCCTCCGCTCCCCTTATGCCACTGTGATTTGGGGTATGCATACCGGGTTTACCTTTAAACCAGCTTGTGTTCTTATGTCCGGTAAAAACGTAGTCCACCGCAGCCCAGCAACCGTGCCAAACAGGAGTAAGTTCGTTATGGCGAGAAAACGCCGGGTCTTCAGAGATAATGTTGTAACCCCAGATGCAGTCCATATTGGTGGAATGGGAGTCGGCAAAGGCGACATACCTATCTACCGCTTCGTCAATCATAACGCGCCAAAGACTGTCGCCGTCACAATCATACCAATTGTCATACTTGGCTCCGTAACATGAGTTCATATTGAACTTCTCCGAACCCCATGCCCCTCCCACGCGGCTATCCGAACGGAAAATATTTGAGGGTCGTTGCCATCCCGGTGATGTCGCGGTGTCAATGCTATCCGGTATCGTATCGCAGGGAGTAGAGTTGTAGAGATACCTGCGTTTGGTTGTATAGTAGTTCGCGGTAATGAGAAATACCGTGTCGCTACCCGACGGCTGCATGCATATCTTGTGAAGGTAGTTGTTTGTACCATCATTTAAACTCAAATCCATCAAATACGGCGGGTACGCATCCTCCGAACCTATGCAGTTCACACCGAGCGCGTAGATCAGGGACTGTTCGCTGTTAGTATCACCATCCCAAGACCATTGGGGGTCTATGCCGTACACGTTACCGTATGGACACCCCGTAGAATTTGGGCGGCCATAACCGGTAAAATTCAAACCGGTTAGACCTATAGGGAAGAAATCTGGTTTGTAATACCCTGCCTTGAGCAAGGCAGCAATACTAATCAAAGCTACGCAAGCTATTAGAAGCTTGCTTCGGGTTTTCACGGATTTCATCTCGTCCTCCTCGTGCTAGCGAACCAGCACTACTTTGGCTGTTTTTAGTTGATTCTGATTGTCCAACGCCTGGATGAAGTACACCCCAGGTGGATGGTTGATACCCCACGTCATCGCACCTTCGTTTCCGTCGCCTTTAATTTGGTCAACCTTGCGGCCAGAGACGTCAAAGACATTTGCTTTGAAGCCCTGAGAAAGGCCTTGATAGTGAAGAACGATGTAACTCCCAATAGAATGAGACACGTTCCAGCCTCTGTCCGTCTCGACGATTGGGTCTTCTGTTATTTCTAATAGACCTAATGAGTCTGTCTTAAGAAGAAACAAATCACCTGCTCTATACCCTGTTGCAACAAATCCCTTGTCTTGTGTTTGTTGGACATAATAACTGACCCCCTCAAAATATGACCTTTTCCACAAGCTATCGCCTTGCCCATCGGTTTTAAATAACCAGATATTCCCTGCATTCGCTGGTGCTGGTGCGAACAAGTTGACGGTTCCTGCGTTTCCAGTCAGAATATACTCCCGGTCAATTGTTATATCTAAAGAACTACCACCTGCGTAATTTCTCATCCACAATGTATCACCCAAAGTATCAAAATTGAACAATCCAAAATTTGCCAGCGAGACGTATTCAAGATTTCGATTTTCCAACACGCATAAACCAATATCATATTCACCCCATTCATCACCACCTTGAGTATACGTCCAAATTGTATCACCCAAGGAATCGGTTTTAACCAACCAAAACGCGTACCGTTCTTGACCATAAAGAGTATCACCAATAAAACCTACGGTAACATAACCAACATCTGCCGCCTGCTGTATATGGTAGCCCAAACTGGAAACCCAATTGCCTAGTTCATAGGTCTTCATCCAAGTACTATCACCCAAAGAATCTATTTTGAGCAAAAAGAGACTATATGGGAAAGCCCCTTTCTGCCCTGTGAGTATGAAACCGTTATCAAACGTATTTTGGACGCAATTACCAATTCCAAACTCAGAGCCGAATATTTGCGTCCATACAGTATCGCCATTCTCATCTAACTTCAGTACCCAAATTTTACTATAATCTTTCCTCAACTTTCCGGTCGCAATGTAGCCTCCGTCTTGTGTTTGTCGAACGAAGTTTCCGACAGCTTCTGTAGTATCCGTTGCTCCGTATGTTTTTGACCAGATTTCATTACCTAGAGTGTCGGTTTTAAGTAACCAAAGTGCCGCTTTTCCACTGTCATAAGATTTCGAGAAACCTGTTACAATGTAACCATCTTCAACCTCCTGTACACAGCGCCCTTCATCATAGCCGCTACCGCCGTAGGTTCTAAACCAAGTTGTGGCTTGCACGCTGCTTGCCGCAAGCAACGCGGCTGTTAGGATTAAAATGGAACGCTTCATCGCGCGCCTCCTTTAAGGAACTTATAAGTAAAGGTTAGTCTTTTGATCGCCCTTGTCAAGCCCCGCCGGGATGATAAAATGCACGTCCATTACCGGGAGCGATGGATCGCCGAAGTCAGCCGCGTCATTAAAGCAGTCTTCAAGATAGACCTCGTGATAGGTTCTCCCCTCTATCTCCACCGTATCAATGTGAATATCCGAGGTGCTGAATGTATAGTTTTTAGAAAGTGAGCCTAAGATTGCTCCTAAAGGAGCTATGGCGAGCAGCACACTCAACCTTGCAAAGGGCTTCATGTCATCCTCCTCTTTCTATGTTTATGTTATTTGGAGACTTAACGGTGCCCTTTCCCAGTGAATCGCGACACCTCATTCTCCTCTGCCAAAAATATACTCAAAAAAGTTAGTTTGTCAAGCCCTTGACATCCTTCTTGAGGGGATTATTATATCTTTAGGTAAAAAGTGAAACCGTTAAATTGGGAGGATTAGAATGAACAGATTGAGGTTTCTTTGGGTGAGTGTTTTAGGGAGTCTGCTCCTGCTTACTTTCCAAACAGCCAACGCAGGCTGGGCTAAGACTTACGGCGGGCAATTCGGGGAAGGGGGATCCTCAGTTCAACAGACGAGGGACGGTGGCTACATTGTCGTCGGAACGAGATTTATGGGAGCCCCTAGAGAGTACGATCTCTGGTTGTTAAAAACCGATTCCTTAGGGGATACCTTATGGACGCGTACTTACGGAAAGGCCGATTGGATTAATGACGAAGGGTTGTGCGTGCGTGAAGCCACAGATGGTGGATACATCATTACTGGATACACCGTAACGTTCATTACAGAGTCCGAGGACTTATGGCTTATCAGGGTCGATGAAAACGGTGATACGCTGTGGACTCGGACTTGGGGTGGTGATTATTTGGATGGAGGTGTGTGTTTGGAGGAGACAAGTGAGGGGGATTACATTATTGTAGGCTACAGAGACTACGATTACTACAGGTCAGATATTTGGCTTTTGAAAACGAGCTCTGAAGGCGATACCTTGTGGACACGCACCTACGGAGGAGATATGGGAGATTGGGTATGTCGTGTTCAACCAACTTCAGATGGCGGATACATCATCGTGGGTTTCACGGAATCTTTCAGTAGTGAGCCCATACCCAGGGAACTCTGGCTCTTGAAAACCGATGAGAATGGCGATACTGCTTGGACCCGCAGATATGGAGGAGGCCAAATGTCCGAGGAGGGATTGTGCGTCAGAGAAACCAACGGAGGGTACATCATTACTGGACAGAAAGGAGGCAGCTTACTGTTGTTACGGACGGATGAGAAGGGAGACACGTTATGGACGCGGACTTATGGAGAAGGATGGGATGATAGAGGTTACTGGGTAGAGCCGATAGCCGACGGAGGTTTCATTGTCTTAGGGGAGAGGTACTTTTTCAACGAAGGACATTACGATGTATGGCTACTTAAGACTGACGAGAAGGGTGATATAGTGCGGTCGCGTTTTTACGGGGGGAAGCGTGACGATTGGGGGAATGAATTAGATATCACCTCGGACGGGGGTTATATTATTGTGGGTTCAACGGAATCATTTGGAGGAGGCACACGGGATATTTGGCTTATCAAGACCGATTCTAAAGGAGACACCCTTTCCTTTTTGGAGGAGGAAGGGTTAAACGAGGGTACCAACTGGGAGATAGTTTCTTCTGTCGGCCAACAGATTGTTTTACGTTACTCGGATAGTCCCCAAGGCTTCCATGCTGTTATATTCGACACCACAGGCCGCAAGGTGGACGAGCTGCACGCGACTGGGGCATCTGGAATGATCACCTGGGGGAAGTGTTACGGGCCGGGGGTCTACTTCATAGTGCCGAGTGAGGGTAAGGCGTCGGCACAGAAAGTCATCTTGATAAAATAACCCCCTTCCCCTAACCCCTACCCGACGGGGGCACGATGTCCCACCAGGGGAGGGGAATTAGTTAAGCGGCCTTCGGCCGCTCCGAGGTGTGGATCACCTAATGGTATGTCGCGAGGAGTCTACTTTATCCAAGAGATTAAGAGAGGTAGCGGGAGTAAGGTCTCGCGAGTGATTCTTCTGCATTAGGGGAAATACTGCCCCGACGTTTAAACGAGTTGTGTGAGACTTCCCGATTTCACCTATCTGGGAGGGTTCCCAGACTAATTAAAGCCTCCCCTCATAGATTATGTTAACTGAATGGCGAGCTACCGAAAAAAAGAAAAAAGGAAGGGCGCACTCGTTTTTGAATCCGGCGCAAGCGTCCGAGACCGCTCGGCGCACCGCCTCTGGAACCTGCGCGCCCTGCGGCAGCCCCGCCTTACGCCTGCTGGTTAGTGTTGTATTCCTGGGCACAACTGCGGGGTAGAGAGGGATTGACAAAGGTTCTTTTTAGAATATTGTCTTTACTTAGAAGCGGCTTAACTTAGAGGAGGAATTGTCATGGCCGTATGGGTAATCCGCGCCGGAGGTAGCGGCGAGTATGAAGAGCTGGCCTTGGAAAAAGGGTTCGCAGTTATAGGGTGGTCGGAACTTGGCGATCTCTCCAAAGTAAAGTCACAGGAGAAGCTTAAAGAGCTTTGCAAAGAAGCCTACCCCGACGCCAAGACCAACACCATAAAAACCTGGGCAGCGCAGTTGTGGAACTTCATTGGACGTATTCAAATCGGCGAGTTGGTGGTTCTTCCCCTTAAGACGCGTTCAGCGATAGCTGTGGGAGAGGTCAAAGGGGAATACAAATACCGCCCCGATCTTCCTGAGAGAGCACAGCATACGCGTGAAGTGCATTGGTTGAGAGACGACATTCCTCGCAGTGCGTTTGACCAGGATTTACTATACTCTTTCGGTGCTTACCTTACAGTGGGTCGAGTTCGCAGAGAAAAGGCCGAGGAAAGAATCAGGGCAGTGCTTGAGGGACGTAAGCCCTCTGTGCCGGAGGTGCCGGGTGAGGAACCGGAAGAAGAGGCAGAAGTCCCACGCGACTTAGAGGAGTTCGCCCGTGATCAGGTTATGACCTACATAGGGCGTAAGTTCAAAGGACATGAATTGTCACGCCTCGTTACCTCACTTCTCGAAGCCCAAGGTTACAAAACTAAGATATCTCCGCCTGGGGCAGACGGTGGCGTTGACATCATCGCCGGGCGCGGCCCGATGGGCTTTGATACACCTAAGCTGTGTGTACAAGTAAAGTCAAGCGGCGATCCTGTTGACGTCAAGGTGCTTCGTGAACTGCAGGGTGTAATGAAGAACTTCGGGGCAGAGCAAGGGCTGCTTGTCTCCTGGGGCGGTTTCAAGAAGACGGTTACTAACGAAGCGGGCAGGCTTTTCTTTGAGATCAGGCTCTGGGACTCAGGGGATCTTGTTGACGTTCTTCTTGAAAACTACGAACGCCTGCCCGATGACTTAAAAGCCGAGCTTCCCCTAAAACGAATCTGGACACTGGTGCCGGAGGAGTAAGCATGGCTCCATTGAGAGCAGAACGCCCGGGATTACCGCCCCGCACCTGCAGGGGGTATCCTCCTTCAACCCGGCACTGCGGGGTGAAGGGTTGACAAGAGCCTCTAAGAGTATAACCTTAACCTAAGGTCAAATCACATAGCCAAGGAGGCATTCTGTCTAAGGTTATCTCAGGGGAATCAATAATAAAGACTCTTAAGGAGGTAGTCCAAGAGACGCTTGATACCTCTTCTCAACGCATACGCTATGAGGGTGATGAGAGGCCGCTACGTGGGTGGCTAACTTCCCACCTACTCTATTCTTTATTTGATTGGCCGATATATCATGTTATGCAAGGAGAACGTTTCGACCTGAATCTCCTTGGGGCAACTAAAATGCCAATTGTGACTATTGAGACCAAACCCCCTAGGCATAAATTCACCTCCAAAGATTATAGGGACTTCTTCAAAAGACTCAAAAGCTTCTGGTTCGAATCGGCCTTTATAACTAATGGCCAAGTGTGGGAGAGGTTTGATATAGAGAAACGAATCCCTCTGGATTCAGAAGAGGAAATTTCCAAATCCTCTTTTATCCGTAAAGACGTGGGAGAACAGAGCGCACTTTTTGGTGAGCTCAAGAAGGATAAAATAGGTCACAGCTACAGCCTTGATATTTCGAGGGTCACCCCTGATGAAGCCGAGGCTTTCTTTTCTACTTTAGAAGCGCATCGATACCTAGACATCAAACCTGAGGAGATGTTTCCTGAAGATCGAAATCCGATCTCTAAGAAATATCCTGCCATCGTAACCGGATTTACTCAACAACTACAACAAAGGATTGGCGTATTCGTAGATGTTTTCGATGCTTTGTTCCCTAGTTTTAGAACAGGCCATTGTGGAGATCATCAACAGAGAGTTTCGATTCGTTTGTTCGGTGAATGGTGTCGGAAAAGTTATGTGCTACCGCCACAGGAGCTTATTGAAAAACTTATGCAGATTCAGATTTCTGCCCGAAACTCTGAAATGATAGCCAAAGACCTGAAAAGTTGGGCCTTTTCATCTTCTGCATCTTCTAGAGTAGCGGATCAGATAAGCACTAAACTTCAAAAAGATAATTGGTCTCCTGATAACCTGCTCCCCTTAGTTTGGGAATTGTATGATGAGAGCATTGAGACTTTTCTTACTCAGACAACACACGTTTTGATCGCCAGACTGCTCCTATACCGAGTAGGTGAGGACAGGGGAATATTCGGTGAAAGACTCATTGGAGAATCTCTCAAAAAAGTCCTTTCCCCTGGAGAGGGAACCTTTGATACGCCTTCAGAGCCAAAATGCTTGCTCCATATACGGAAGCTACAAAGAGAAATGAAAAGGTTCTCCTCAACTATTTACACGGAAGGTGATTTCGATTGGTGGCAGGTAAATGAAAATGAACGTCACAAACTATCAGAACCTGAAAAATCAAAACTCTCCGAACTAGATAAGCAACTTAACAGGGTAGTATTAGGACTACTCGAAATGCTTGCATGGTATGATTTCTCTGCTGTGGATGTCGATGTGTGGAGAAATATATATCAGCACTACCTTCCAGAAGAGGAACGCCAACGCTTGGGAGGATTCTATACCCCTGATGAACTTATCGAACTCTTACTTGATCTTGCGGGATACAAAGCCAGTGAGTCTGAACTTTGCAACAAGAGTTTTCTTGACCTTGCTTCAGGTTCAGGGGCCTTTGTAGTAGAGTGTCTGCACAGGTTGTTAAATCACCTTAAAGACCCCACAATGCCTTGTCATGCCCACCTGTATAAAGGAGAGGTCACAGATTGGGTTAGGTCTGAAGAGATACTGAATATCGTTGAGAAGAATCTTCATGCAGTAGATATCCATCCGTTCGCTTCATTTCTTACCTATGTGAATACTTTGTTTGTTGTCCTTGACGATTATAAAAAGGTTCACGATAAAGACCCTAAATTCCGCATTGATTTCCAAATATTCTCAGCTAATTCTTTATTGAAAGCCTCTCAGCAAGCCATATCTCCCGAAATGTTTAATCAAGCTAACTCTAGAGTCCAAGCCAGCATAGATGCTTTAGAGCGTTACAAGAAAGTGATTTCAGAACGTTTTGATTTCGTAGTAGGCAATCCTCCCTGGGGAGGAATTTTGAAAGGGAAGATTTCTCCTATTTTTGACGACCAATACAAAGCCAAGCTTGCTCTGGAATTCAGAGATACATACGCCGGGAAGCTAGACATCTATGGTCTTTTCTTCGATCGCGGCTTGCGTTTACTTAGCCCAAATGGTAAACTTGGACTCGTAACCCAAACCACCTACATAGACAAAGATTGGGCTGGGCCTCATGTAGATAATAGGAAGGCGCATAACAGTCGTGTCATTAAAGGACTCCGAAGATTACTTGTGGAAGAATCAAATATATTCTATATTGTTGACCTCAATCCATTCGGGCAACTGTTTTTCCATAGGATGAACACCCCTTGCATTACAATCCTTGAAAACAAAAGCCCCGACCTTGCGAGGAACCTCCAAGTGGTTCTTTCCAAGAAAAAGTCTTTCCCACGAGATATGACAGATGACCAGAGACGCAAGTACGTAGTTCACACGGTTCAAAATACATTGAGCCACAGCAAAACCAACCCTTACCTTCAGGATTTTGTTTCGGCATTTCCATTCTCGCGCAAGACACTCAAAGGATTTAACGGAGAACGGTGGATGTTAAGCCCGGATGAATTCCATCCTCTTCAGTCATCGAGTATGTTCCGCCTGACGGATTTACTCGAACCCAGACAAGGTGTCACCCCGGGTGGCTGCCTTGACGTGTTCCTGATGGATGAAGGCAAAGTCAAGGCCTTAAAGCTTGAAAAAGAACTTACGCATAAGGCTATCAAGAGTAAACAGATCGAACGTTGGTCAGTTAGATGGGAGGGAAGATATCTTCTTTACCCCTACAGAATCAAAGGGAAAGAGGCTGTGCCAGCATTTACAGCGAGACAAGGGAATTTGAAAGATGTCCTGGATTATGATTTCGTTTTGGATGAAGACGAAAGGAATCTTAGGAGAAGAGCCAATTCTGAAAAGGAACTGCGAAGGCTTATCCTGGAACATAGGCAGGCAAAAGGTCTGGTTGATTTCCCTAACACGGCGCGATACCTAACTAAACATTACGAAAGATTGTCCTCAAGAATCTTTGAGAAGAAAACCTTTAGCGCAATGGGAAAACAGTGGTATGAATACCACAGACCTCGTGATCCCAAGTTGATGCTTTCGAAACAGCGAATTGTTTCTCCTTCTCTTTGTAAGGAGGGGCGACTACGATTTGCTCTTGATACAAATGGGTATCTATCTGATCATGCGTGCCAGTATTTGTTAATTACACGCGCTGTTGAGCAAAACTTTAAGGGGTTTTCATCCAAGCTCGCTCGAATTGCAGGTAAAAAACGTCTGGGTAAGAAACAGGTTTTGATGTATCTCTTGGCTTTCCTGAACTCATCCTATGCGCAACGACTACTTACTACCGGTCGGATGCCAACCCCGAAAGGACATTACCAAATTGACGAAAAGTATCTCAGTGAGCTTTACATTCCCCTTCCCCGAGACGATGAGGAGTTCAAAAGAATTGTCAAGGAGGTGGAAAGGTGTATGAAAGCTAAAGGGAAGATTGAATTAACTAATGCCGAGCAAGCTCTTGATAAAGTTGTAATGAAACTCTATAACGCTGCGAAGCCCCGAAAATCAAAAGCTAAAAGTAAGGGTAGAAAACCTAAGAAGTAATTCTCCCCTAATTTTGAAAGCCTTGAGGATGAAGGGCGGTGCACGTTGACACGCTTTCCCCATGCGCTATACTAAAATTATGAAAAGACACCCCTTGCAAAACTCCGGTACTCCTGATATAATAGACTAATGAGCGACACTAACCTCAAGCACGGGATGGGTGATAGCCGCTGCCAGATGTTCTCAAAAAGGGAACGAACGTTCTTAAAATGAGAACAGCCGCAGATCAAGCTTCCCTTGCCTCGGTGCTCTTTGGGAAAGTCCGTTGCGCTATCTTAGCCCTGTTTTACGGACATACGGACGAGTCCTTTTATACTCGTCAGGTTGCGCAGATTACCGGCGTAAGTACAGGAACAGTTCACAGGGAGTTGGATAAGCTCACCGCCGCTGGTATTCTCAACCGCGAGGTTCGGGGACGCCAGGTGTATCACTATGCCAATAAGGACTGTCCTATCTTTGCCGAACTTAAGAATTTGGTGATGAAAACCTTTGGCCTGGTGGATGTGCTCAATGCGGCCCTAATCCCGTTGGCCGAACGGATTAGTGCGGCTTTTATCTACGGCTCCTTTGCTCAGGGGCAACAGAATGCCTCAAGCGACGTTGACGTAATGGTGATAGGCGAGGTAAGTTTCACAGAGGTTGTAGAAGCTCTTGCGCCCGCCCAGGAGAAGCTTCGCAGGGAGATTAACCCCACAGTCTATCCGCCCGATGAGTTCGGCAAGAAGCTAGCCGAAGGACACCATTTCCTGACAAGTGTTATTAAGGGCGAAAAGATATTCCTGGTAGGAAGTGAACGTGAGCTTGCAGGACTGGGTTAAACACGGCTGGTTGAAGGAACACACCAGCAGTCGGCAAGAGATTAGCGACTTGCTGGGTCTTGTCGCTCGTGACCTTCAGGCTTGTCGAACACAGGCCTTGTCCCTTGACTGGCGGTTCACTATAGCCTACAACGCTGCGCTTCAAGCAGCCACAGTAGCGCTTCGGGCAGTTGGTTTCCGAACTACCCATAGTTCTCACCACTACTATACCATAGAATCTCTATCCCTTACGCTCGCGCTGGACTCCAAGCTTGTCCACAGACTTCATGCTTTCAGCAAGAAACGAAGCATTAGCAGCTACGATACGACGGGAACGATTTCGGATCGAGAATTTGAAGAAATGGTGGATATGGCTGAGGATTTACGTCAAAGGGTTAAGGAATGGCTCAAAGCCAATCATCCGGAATTGTTGGAAGAGTCCTTGCCCTAAAGATTGCACCGCTTTTGCACTGGGAAGTATCACCTGCAACTTGAAACCTTGACAATATGGTTTTTTGGTGTATTCTTTTGCGCAAGGAGGAAATAACATGAGTGTTACTTGGTTTAAGCGGGTTGACTACTCACTCAACGGAGTGCTCGAAGATATTGGGAGGGGTGTAATCGGACTCCCGGGAATTCAGAGACCTTTCGTGTGGCAGAATAAAAAAGTCCGAGATTTGTTTGACTCTATGTATCAAGGTTACCCAATAGGCAACCTGCTCTTTTGGGAAAGCGACGTTCCAGACCGCTATCGTCCAATAGTAACAGATTCAAAGCAAGCCCCACCGCGTTTCTTGATTGTGGACGGTCAGCAGAGACTTACGTCACTTTACGCCGTCCTTAAAGGAATCAAGGTGATACGCAAGAACTTTCGAGAGGAACCCATTAAAATAGCATTCCGCCCACGTGATGAGAAGTTTGAGGTTGCCAATGCGGCAATCTGCCGCGACCCAGAGTGGCTTTCCGATATTAGCCTGCTTTGGTCAAAAGAGACTACCTGCCGCAAAGTAGTTAAGGAGTTCATCAAAAGTCTGCGCGGGGGTAGAGAAGTCTCCGAGGATGATGAGGGAACGCTTGCAGATAACATTGATAAACTCTACAACTTGCGTGACTACCCGCTCACCACCATGGAATTGTCTCCTAATATAAAAGATGAAAAAGCGGCCAAAGTGTTTGTGCGCATTAACAGCAGTAGCACACCACTCAATCAAGCCGATTTTATCCTAACCCTCATGTCGGTTTTCTGGGATGAAGGACGCGCTGAACTGGAGGCTTTCTGTCGTGATGCCCGCCAACCTTCTACTTCTACAGGTAAGGCGTCTCCTTTCAACCCTTTCATCCAGCCCGATCCCGACCAGCTTCTGCGCGTGAGTGTTGCCCTGGGTTTTCGCCGTGCCAGGCTTGAGCACATCTACTCTATCCTGCGAGGAAAGGATTTGAAAACCGGTGAGTTCTCCGATGAACGCCGAGAGAAGCAATTTGCTGTGCTCAAAGAATCTCAGAAATACATACTAGATTTACAACACTGGCACGAGTTTTTCAAGGCGTTGGTCCTTGCAGGTTTCAGGCGTGGCGATTTTATCTCATCGAAAAACGCCCTACTTTACACATACGCTTTGTATCTTATCGGCAAGCGTAACTTCGGGGTTGAAGCATTCAGTCTCCGCAATGTGATTGCGCGGTGGTTTCTTATGGTTTCACTAACGGGGCGTTATACTGGTTCGCCGGAAAGCCGCATGGAGCAAGACCTGGCCGACCTTCGAGATGTGTCAACTGCATCGGGGTTCGTTGCGAGGCTTGACCAGGCGATTTCAACTACACTGACTGATGACTACTGGAATATCACCCTGCCTAATGAGCTTGCGACTTCTTCTGCCCGAAGCCCAGCATTGTTCACCTATTGCGCTGCCCTCAACCTGCTCGACGCTCAAGTCCTGTTTTCAAAGATGAAAGTAGCCGAATTGATGGACCCGATCTCTCACCCCAACAAGGCGGCACTTGAGCGGCATCATCTCTTTCCCAAGAAATATCTTGCACGCCAGGGTATTACTGAGACGAGAGATACTAACCAGATTGCTAACTACGCCCTGGTTGAATGGTCGGACAATATAGAGATTTCGGGCATGTCACCTTCTAAATACGTACCCAAGTATACCCAGCGTTTTGACAACAACGAGCTAAGAAAGATGTATTTCTGGCACGCACTTCCTCATAACTGGGAGAAGATGGATTATCGAGGCTTCCTTGAAGAACGTCGCAAACTGATGGCTCAAGTCATTCGCCGAGCCTTTGAGAAGTTGCTCAAGAATGGGTGACGAATCGTAAGAAGCACGAATTTTCACCAAACCCCTTGCCCTAATTTTGCCCTGAACGGTCGAGTTAAACTGCACCAAAATTGCACCACTTTTGCACCAATTCCTTGATTTTAGGCAGGTTAGAGATACCACGAATGCCATAAAAGCCAAAACCCCTACTTTGGAGCAAAGACGTACCTGTGCCCTAAGTGCGGTAAAACACGTCGCTTGTCGATATGTCAGGTTGGCTCAAATCCTGCCCAGAGTTATCCCGCGCCTTTCTAATCCGACGGTCGTGGGTTCGAGTCCCTCCAGGCGCGCTTTAAGAGAAAGGCGGGCCGACCTCAAGGTCGGCCCCTACGATCTTTTCTTAAGCCACTCCACGTAGGCAAGCAGGTATTCCCTCACCAATCTCTTATCTTTAGCCAATTCTTGAGAAGGTAAGCTTACATTCCTGTTGCCGTTATCATCGATTGCATGCCTTTCTCTATGAAGCTGCTTGAGAGTTAATAGGTTATCTTTCGACAATTTGGAGTTGAATTGAACTAACTGGTTAGCGACCTCCTCCCATCGCCAGTCTTTTTTCTTCTTACCCTCGTTGAACCTCGCCAGCAACTCCTCCATCGCCATGTACAGGTTGCCTGCTGTTGCAAGTTGGTCTGCGCCTTCTAAAGCTAGGCTGTAATAGCCCAAAACCCCTCGAAGAGTGGGATCATCAGAGCGCTTGATGATCTCAACACAACAATTCCTTGCTTCCCTCTCGGTATCCCTGTCCTTTGATCTCAGTCTTGACCGGTAGTTGATGCTAACCAAGGACGCGCAAACAAGCTCCTGATATCGTTGCCAATTGTCATCTTTCCTGATCCATTTCTCAGGCTCCTTAAGTCTAAATTCTCGACCGAAAGGTAAAACGTAAGACGGTTTAACTACCCTTTTAACTAAGGCCTCCGCCTGTTGCCAGAACTGATCTTTGTCCAAAGAGACATCGGTTGTCTCCCCCCTGATCCTTTTGGCATACAAAGTGAACGCTATGCGGTCAAGTTCGACAGTTTCTTTCTCATCTTCCGACCACAACGACGGTTCAACCTTCCACTCGATGGCGTAGCCTGTGACTTTGGAATCAGCCTTTTCCATATCTTCTCAGAACGTGCGTTCTATCTGTTTGCGTTTGCCGAAGACGGTCAGTGTATCCCAGTGAGGCGACTACCGGTATAAGGTCTCTGGGGAGTCTTTCTCAGTAAATCTCAACTTGTTGGGAAACAGAAGCTGTAGCATACATGTTAGATACAGTTAGGGTAATTGTCTTAGTGCCGCTTTGTTTATACCAACATCCCGCCTTAGCTCCGCTCGACGGATAGGAAGATCCAGGGCCGTAATCCCATTCCCATGTAACCTGATAATGCGTAGAATCTGCCCAAACAGTTACGGGATAACCGAATTGGTAATGCCATTCACCAACCGAGTAAACAAAATCTGCAAGTGGGGTAACACCGCAAATCACGTTACCTGTTTCAGAGAGAGTTTTTCCGTCACTATCGCTGACACATACTCTGTAATTCCCCGCTAGGACTTCACCTCCCGGAGCGGATAGGTAAGAATAGTAGGTTCCGTCGTCTGGTATCGATAAAACTTCCACCTTCGCCGTTTCCGCTTCTCCTAACACATCGCCGGTTGAATCTACACTGTAAGGCCGCACAATCCACCCAACTTCAATCTGTCCCGATCCTTGTGCGGAAATAGTAGCCGTTAGCTGCGTTATGTCCATGCCACCTAGTGGGTCTATATTGATGCTACCTACTGTTACTCCGTTTGTTCCGTTGGCAACCTGACATCCTATCCCTCCGGCTATCAGCCCTACCCCGATAAGCACAACGAGTAAGCTTCGTTTCATTGCCGCTCCTTTTTTCACTTTATTATAGGCAGGGTATATCCTTATGTCAAGATGTCAAGTGTAAAAGTAGGGGTAAAAGGCCTTGACTTTGGGGCAGGTTGGGCTAGACTTAGGCTTAAATATGTTGAAGGAGGCTCGATGGCTAAACGCGCCGCAGGCTTAAAGAGGTTCCGTGGCCCGTTCGTGCTGCACATGATGGATCTTTTGAGATCCATACGACGCTCCAGGCAACCGTTTGCCTTGAAGGTAAGGTTTTCAAGGGAGGACGCGGCAGGGAAGATCTTCTTTGAGAAAGGCAAACTGGTGCACGCCGAGTTTCAAGACAAGACCGGTGAAGAGGCGTTTTCTGAAATCCTGGCAAGACGCGACGGGAACTACGAAACGATTCGAGGCCTGACCGCAGACGTTGTAAGCATCGAGCGCGACGTAGAAGCTTTGATCTCTGAATTCGAAGCGCGTCTGGTGGAAAAACCGCAAGCTGAGCCTTCGGTAGCGGAAGAACCTGCCGAGCTACCATCCGGGAAGGACAAGGAAACCGCCAAGGACGCGAGAGAGGAAAGCAAACTCGTCCCGGAAGAAAAGGTTGCCGAGTGGTCTCCGCCCCCACCACCGGATCGCGGGTTCCAGGAAGAGGCATGGATAAAGGACTGGGGCAAGAAGACACCGGGCTTCCGATCGGCCCTTATTGTACGCCAGGACAGCGTTAAGATCATTGAAGTATCAGCCGAAGGGGCATCAGAGCAAATCGACACCCAGGCCATAGATGAGTTGTGCAAATCCTCAGCCCGGCTCATCGGAAGCCCCGACGCATCGGGATTGAAGGGGCTGCGCTTTGAAACAGAAGAACATCTGTACTATGTCTCAGCATTAGGTAAGGGTTACTTCCTCCTGGTTTCCCTTGAGAGAACCGGGTTCGCTTTGCCCTTGATAGAGCGCCGCCTGAGCCAGCTCGCCCGAGCGCTAAACGATTCTCTGGAACGGGCCTGATCCCTCCGGGGGCGCATCTCCCACTACCCCCTGACCGGCGGCTACCATCTAAAAAAACAGCGAAAGGGTCTAGAAGCTTAAGAGGATTCCTGCGCAGACCGCAAATTCGTCACCTGCCGGATAAAGACCTATGCGAACAGGGGGGACTCCTCGATCGGCCCAGCCGAGTCTATGTGCGAGCGCGGCGCCCAGGAAGGCTCCGCCGACCCCTGCCGCTACAGGAAGCACCGCGGCCAAAACCTCCACAGGCCGATCTACCAGATATGGATTATACTGCGTCGTGTCTTCGTCAGTCTGCGAGACTATAAGCAGCGAGACCCCGCCTGCAGCCAGGGTTCCCAGTTCCGCACCCACCCATTTGGGCCAGAACGGGGTTTTTATCCCCATGGCAAGCCCTGAGACGTGCACCCCCAGCGCCGAGCCGAACGGCACGCCTGCGCCGTAGGCTAGGGCTACCGCCGTGCGCTGCTTGGTGCGAAGCGGGTACTCCTCGGTTGTATCGGTAATCTCCGGAGCCGCGATCCATGCCAGCTCGCCGGCCAGGAATCCGACCGCCGCGGCCCCCATAAGACCTACAGCGGCCTGCTCAATTACTCCACAAGTACCCTTCGGGGCATAAGTGTCGTCCTCCGGTACAGGCCCTGCGTTAGCCCTCGGAGCCGCACCCGCTGTGAAAGAGACAAGCAGAATCACTGAAATAACGCTTCCCATTTCATCTCCTCCTTAAAGCTCCTTGCAGTAGATTCGGTGACGCTTGTAGATCCTGCCGCCCACCCTCTCCATCTCGGCTCTCATCCTGAGGTTATCCTCAAACTCGTGGTGGCTGTCCGAGTGCGTGATCCCGGCTTGGCGTGCGCTGGCACACAAGGCGTTGGCCATCAACACGTCCAGGCCCTTTCCGCGGTGTTCCTCTTTGATCGCGCCCAGAAGCATGTCCAGCCGCTTGGAGCGGCGGCGTGCCGCAAGGATCTTGAATATCCCGAATGGGAACAGCCTGCCCCGCGCCGCACGTATGCCCTCGGTCATGTCCGGGATACCTATTGCGAAGCCCAGCACCTCTCCATTCAGCAAAACGACCTTCACAAACCGCGGGTCAAGCAGAGGTATATAATCGGCAGCCACCTTTCCGATCTCCTCCTCGTTCAGAGGCGAGAACCCGTAGAGATTTCGGTAGGCTTCGTTTATGAGTCTAAAGATCGGTGCGATGAACGGCTTGAACTCGGCACGTTTTTCAAACTCCTTGAGCCTGTAATCTGTGCGGGAAAGGAGTCTTTGGGCGATTTTGGAATAGACCGGCGGCAATGGGTTGCGAAGGTCAACAAGATAGGTAACCCAGTCGGTCTCCTTTGCGTATCCCGCCTCCTCCACGAGCCTGGAAGCGTAGGGAGGGTGCCACCAGGTGACGATAGTGGCGCGATGCTCGTGCCCCTCGACAAGCATCCCCTCCGGATCAAGATCGGTAAAGCCCAAAGGCCCAACGATGCGATTGCACCCTTTGGAACGCGCCCAATCCTCGGCAGCCGCAAGCAGAGCGGATGCCACCTCCTGATCGTCTACGGAATCGAAGAACCCGAAACGCGCTGAGTTCTCTGTCCGAAACTTGTTCACCTTGTGGTTGATGAGCGCCATTATCCGCCCGACTACCTTGCCGTCTCGCCAGGCAAGAAAAAGGACTCCTTCCGAGTAGCCCCATGCAGAGTTCTTTCCCGGATCGAAGAACTCCTTTTCGCTCTGATATATCGGGTGAACCCACTGCGGGTAGTGTTTCTCGTAGAGCTTTTCCGGGAAATAGATAAAGAGTTTCTTCTCGCGCTTTGTGCGAACCTCACGAATCTGGACTGACATCAGGCCTCCTTGGGTAAGGGATATTATGCGGGAAATCGGGTCTTAGTCAAGGGCTTTGCCTCCCAACCACTTGACATTCGCCGATTTTGGACTATAAAGAAGTATTTTCAAGACCGTTTGATCTTGAACAAGGACAACAAGACCCTTAAGGGTCAGAGGAGAAGATGATAAACAAAGATACCGAGGGGAAGCAGGCTCCAAAACCAAAGGAGCCTGGGGGGAGGCAACGCTCGCTGGGGCCGGTTCCCGATCTTGAGGAGCATGTAGCGCCCGACTGGTGGCGAAGCCTTTTCAACTCAATTTATCTCAAGACCGACGCGGACGTGGTGGACGATGCAGAGATTACCCGCAAGGAAGTCGATATCTTTTCAGAGATACTCGGTATCTCCCCAGAAGACAGGATACTCGATCTGTGCTGCGGTCAGGGAAGGCATGCACTCGAGCTCACCAGGAGGGGATTTGCAAACGCTGAGGGGATGGACCGCTCGCACTACCTTATCCAGCGCGCGAGATCGCAGGCGAAGAAGGAAGCTTTGAGCATCCGCTTCCGCGAGGGTGACGCAAGGAAGATTCCGTATCCGCCGGATTCTTTCGGCGCGGTGATGGTCCTCGGTAACAGCTTCGGCTACTTCGAGACGGCGCAGGACGACCTGCGGGTTCTCAAGGAGGTGGCCAGGGTCCTGAAACCCTGGGGGAAGCTCTTGATTGACATCGCCGACGGCAATTATCTAAAGAGACACTTCCAGCCAAGATCCTGGGAGTGGATTGATCCCAAGCACTTCGTCTGCAGGGAACGCTCGCTCTCTTTGGACAAGCAGCGGTTGATCTCAAGGGAGGTGGTAACCCACGTGGAGAAGGGGGTTATAGTTGATCAGTTCTACGCTGAAAGGCTCTACACGAAGGAGGACATAACAGGCCTCTTAGCCAAGGCCGGTTTCAGCGGGATTGTAATCCACTCCGAGATAAGCCCTGATTCCAAGCGCGCACAGGATCTGGGAATGATGCAGCGCCGCATTTTAGTATCCGCACAGACGAGAAAGGAATGGGCGCCGGCAAGGAAGAAGCCCAAAGGGCTTGCCCGCAAGGTTACGGTGGTTATGGGCGATCCATCCAGACCCGACCCCTTAAAGCCCTTCGGGGTATTCGACGAGGACGACATCTACACCGTAGATCAGCTCAAGGATGCACTGCGTCAACTTGAAGACTATGAATTCATCTATCACAACAGCCACTCGACCTTCATAGACGACATTGTCAAGCTCAAAGGGAAGATAGACTATGTGCTCAACTTCTGTGACGAAGGCTTCGACAACGACGCCCGCAAAGAGCTGCATGTACCCGCCGTGCTTGAGACCTTAGGTATCCCCTATACCGGCGCAGGGCCGCAGTGCATGGCCTTCTGCTACGACAAATCACTGGTACGAGGGGTGGCGCGGGAGATGGGTATTCCGGTGCCCAACGCCCTGTTCATCAAACCCGAGGACACCACCTTTGATTTAGACCTTACCTTCCCGGTGATAGTCAAACCCAATCTGGGTGATTCCTCGTTCGGCATAACCCGGCGCAGCGTGGCGTATAGTGTAGAGGAGCTTTTAAACGCGGTTGCCGAGATCCGCGAGAAGTTCGGCTACGAAAAGCCCGTCCTGGTGGAGGAGTTCCTGGTGGGCGCCGACCTCACCATGGCTATCATCGGCAACCCGCCCGAGTCCTACCAGGTGCTTCCTATCGTCGAAGAAGATTACTCCAACCTGCCCGAAGGCCTTCCCCACATCTGCGGATACGAGGCCAAGTGGATGCCTGATTCACCTTACTGGAACCTCAAGTCCGTGCCGGCGAAGCTGTCTGAGGTGGTAGAGAAGTCCTTGATCGAGTGGAGCAGCATGCTGTTCGAACGCCTGGAGTGCCGCGACTACGCACGCTTCGACTGGCGGCTCAACGTCAAGGGCAAGCCCAAGCTGCTGGAGGTTAATCCCAATCCGGGCTGGTGCTGGGACGGACATCTGGCAAAGATGGCGAAGATAGCCGGAATGAGCTACGCCGAGATGCTTGCCGTCATCTTAAGAACGTCCGAACAGCGGTTGGGATTCCCCTCTTCAAACGGCAAAGCCGATTAAAAGACGGTTCTCCATTCGCTCCCCGGGGTCGCTGCGAAGCGACCCCGGTATAAGACGGTGTATGCGGGGGTTATTTGCCGGGAGCTTTGCGAAGCTCTGCCAGCTTTCCGGCAAGCTCTCCACCCAGCTCGGTAAGCTTAAACTCCTCTCCAGATCCTGCTACGAGACCCGCCTCTGCAAGCAGCATGAGCGAACTCTCCACCGCGCTCTGCGGCAGCGGTATGCGCCGGATATCCCGCACGCTTGCAAGGATATGGGCCACTCCCATTGGGGTCCGGCTTTCGGCAAGGGTCTCTATTATGGCCGATGAGACGGTAGTGCCGAAAAAGAAACCCATCAAAGCCTTTGAAAGCTCTTCTCGATACATCCTCTCTCCAGTTCTGGGATTATTTGTGGTTTTTGCTTTCAGCTGGACCGATTACCCGGACGTTTCTCAATAACGACCTCCTTGTAGTTTCTTTAGACTTACGACACTTAATTATTGTCACAGGGATCGGGATGTCAAGGTATCTGCACCCCAACCGAATGCAGAGCATTCGGTTGGGACCCCGGAAACATCCTGACGATTAAGGAAGGCTTCGGTAGGCCTCGCTTCGAGGTGCAACACCGTAAACAACAATACGTTTCTCCTCGTGGTATACCCAATATAAGACCCGCCACTCACCTATCCGCAAGCGACAAAGTCCCTTAAGGCTTTCCGGTAAAGAAGTAAGTTGATGATGCACTACCTCATCTCCATGTCCCGCAAGCCACTTAAGCTTATCTAGCGCCCTCAAGGAAACATTCCTGTCCAAATTCTCAATCTCCTTAAGAGCCTTCTTAGTAAACACCAGATTAAACATTCTCGGTTGAATCTTACTTGGGTTGTTATAATTGTCAAGACGACTGGGTGGATTTTTCATGCAACTTGAGACAATTCGGATAGTTATCGCTTTGATGAAACAATTGAAATTCTATCGAATGTTGAAAATTCCTTGTATTCCATAAGACTCTTGGGGAAGCCGACTCAGTTTTTTCTACCGGAATGAAAGATTATTGGGAGAGTTTTTTCTCAACCTCTTCTAGAGACACAACTTCTCCTTTAAGGTCCTCTTCCCTTGCTTTGAGCATGCGTTTAACAAACCCAGGGTTATGGGCAAGAAGCCAATCCTCCAAATCCTCCTTGGTCTCGGCGCTCTCCCAGACGCTGAGGGGGATCGTTATAATCTCAATGTTCTTCTCCATCATTACTGAATCATATGGAAAATCCGAAACATGTCAAGGGATACCCTCTCCTCCTTGACGAGCGGGGCTGGTAAACAATGCAAGCTTGACAAGCGCTTGCTCTTGGAATACAATAATTTACAATGACTAATAAAGTACTCGTAGGGGCCGACCTTCAGGGACTGGGTCAAAACCCCTTGAAACCGCAGATTACACAGATTGACGCAGATTAAGATCGTAGGGGCCGACCTTCAGGTCGGCCCGCAGCCCTTGACACCACCTAAGATTGAGTTACGATAACCAAAATAACAAGGAGGATGATTTGAACGAACTGGAAGCTTCTTTAGCCGATCTTTCGATATTACTTGGACGACAAGGCGAACTTCGTATAAAGGAAGATATTTGCTTGCGGAAATCCACTGCAGAGATAGCAAAACGAATTGAATGCCAAGACGCCCTCAAACTTTTTCACAGCTCAACCGACTTAATCGAAAATCTCATTCAGGTGGGCAAAGAAGGCGCTAAAAAACAAGAGCCAGAATTTGTAATCCGAGGTCTAGGAGTACAACTATATAATGATTGCGTAACTGCTCACAGTCTCATACTCTCCGCTTACTACCAAGTTTCTCTTATGCCTCAACGAGACATGCTAGAAACCGCCCTACTCCTCCAGATGTTCCATTGGAACCCTAAGACTATAGACGAATGGAGGGATTCGGATGCGGATTTACGATGGAAGAAGTTTAAACCATCAAAGGTACGCAAATTCCTGAAAAAACAACATGGAATTCCCGAAAACCAAAAAACCGGCATTGACCATGTATACAAAATACTTTGCGAATACGGAGCCCACCCCACACAACAGGCTACAGAGAAGTTATTGATGGACAAAGACACCCTTTATTATGGTCCTACGTTTAACCCTGAGTTTCTAACGCTCTATGTTGTCGATTTGGCTCGGCTTTCGTCTTATGCCACAATCTGTCTCGCGATCGCTTTTAGGAAAGGAAAACTAGATAAATCTTTACTGCCCAAAATCAAAAAGCTACAATACCATCGGAACGTATGGACTAGCGAATACGGAGATTTCAAGCACTTCAAGCCATCTGAATAACTCTCGAACCAACCCATAATAGCAGACGCCCCTCCAGATGATAAAATCAAACCCCGAGCACAAATCCCAATAGAAAAAGACCGCTGATTATAACTGGTTCAGCGGTCGAAACCTCTATGGGTTCCCTACAAAGGTAGAGAACTATTGTACTATCAGTATAGTCAAATATCCAAATATGTCAAGCCTTCAGTTGAATCCAGAACCCCCCAACGGATGTCCGCCTTTTTTACCCCGATTAAATGCTCCTTTTTTAGTGCTCCTTTCCCCCTGCAGGGGAAAGATCGCAAAGAAACCATGAGATTGTGAATGGCGGGCTCATCGTGCCCCCTGTCGGGTGCTCCAGCCGCTGGATGCTTTTTAGGAGTGCGACAACCGTGTTGTCGCAGCAATGACTTTGCAATTTAACCGGAGGACGACGCTTGCGGAGTAAATTTGAATTTTGCAATTTGATATTTGCAATGTGCGCGACAGCGCAATTTTGTCCCCTTTTTGTCCCCTTTTTGTCCAGTTTTTGTCCAGCTTTTGTCCACCTTCTGAAGCTTTCGGGGTGATTACAAAACCCTAACGAATCTCATCCCCGGCAATTGCTTGATGACGCCTTTAAGTTCCATATTTAAGAGGGTTGTGAGAAGTGCCGAGGAGGTTGTACCCAGCTTTTCCACAAGGTTATCCACATGGATGGGTTCAGGGCCCAATAAACGATAGATGCGTTTTTCTTCGTCAGAAAGTGCGGAGTCATCCGGCATATCCTGCGTACCTTCGACACTTACTGGCCGATACACCGCGGCGTACTCCTCAAGTATGTCCTCCACTCTGGAAACGAGTTTTGCACCGTCGCGAAGCAGCCGGTTCGTTCCTGCGGACTGTTCCGAGAAGATGCCGCCCGGAACGGCAAACACGTCGCGTCCTGCGTCCGCGGCCCAGCGTGCGGTTATCAAAGCGCCCGATCTTGGCCCAGCCTCGACCGCCACAACCCCGTGCGAGAGCCAGGCGATTATGCGGTTGCGCCGCGGGAAAAGTCCAGGTGCAGGGATGACGCCAGGCAAGAACTCGGTTATAACAGCTCCCTGCGCGGCGATACGGTCGAAAAGTTCGGCGTTTTCAGGAGGGTAGGGTATGTCTATCCCGCAGCCCAGGACCGCGACGGTGCGTCCTCCTGCAGAAAGGCACCCTTTGTGCGCCAGGGAGTCAATCCCCCGTGCCGCTCCTGAGACTATCACCACCCCTCGTGCGGCAAGCTCGCGCGCCAGGCGCTCGGCAGCAGCGCGACCGTAACCGGTGGGATGACGGGTGCCAACCATGGCTACAACCAGCTTCTCTTCGGCTCTTAACGCCCCCCGCACGAACAGCACCGCCGGAGGCTGGGGAGACGATTTTAAGAGATGCGGATAGTCGTCATCGAGGATGGTAACGATCCTGGCACCGCAGCGCTCCAATTGTTTTAGGGCCTCTGCGGCCTCTTTTGAACGCGTATAGGAGACGATCCTTGCGGCGATCTTTTGAGGGATGCCGGATTCCTTTAGCTCCTCCTTGCTTTTTGCAAATATCTCCTCGGCAGACCCGAACGCATCCATAAGCCGGGCCAGTCTTGTCTGCCCTAAACCTTCGATAGATAAAAGATCAACGTATGCCTCGTTCTTCACCCGTAACACTCGTACCCCTCCGGGGCATCCTCATTGATTATTGGAAAGAACGCGCTATCGGCAACGAAATAACACTCCTTTCTCAAGTAACCCTTGGCTGCATACATATACCTGAGATTAACTTTCGCTGTGAACCTCATTTGTTAACCAAATCGGTTATGCGTTTCTTTAACTCAGCCAACCCCTGCTTCTTTAGGGCCGAGATATACGACACCTCTTGCTCGCCGGGGATAGAAGGCTTTTCTTTAACCAGATCCATCTTGTTCACCACAACGATCCTCGGACGAGCAAGGAGTTCCGGGTTGTATGAAGCAAGTTCTGCAAGAAGCGTTTGATAAGCGTTTGCCGGATCCTCGTCCGCGGCAAGCACGAAGACCAAAAGCCGGGTGCGTTCGATGTGGCGCAGGAACCGCAGGCCCAGGCCTTTGCCTTCGGCTGCACCCTGGATTATGCCTGGGATGTCTGAGAGGGTGAAGCTGAGCCAGGAGTCGCGAAGGACTCCCAGGTTGGGGGATAAGGTGGTAAAAGGGTAGGATGCGATCTTCGGTTCTGCATGGGTGAGCGCTTTAAGCAGGGTTGATTTTCCCGCGTTGGGCAGGCCAACGAACCCAACGTCGGCAAGGAGTCTGAGAACGAGCTTGAGCTTACGCTTCTCGCCCGGCGTTCCCTCCTCATGTTCGCGCGGGGCCTGATGGGTGGATGTTGCGAATCGTGCGTTGCCCCGCCCGCCTCGTCCGCCGTGAGCCACAAGCAAACGCTGGTTATCTTCCAGGACCGAGCCGACGGGTTCGCCCGTTTCCACGTCGTATACGTCGGTACCAAGAGGGACCTGGACCTCTTTGGATTCCCCCCTGGCCCCATGCATGTTTTTGCCCTTGCCGTTGCCGCCCTTGGCCGCGCGGTAGGAGGCGTGATATTCAAGATCGGCAAGCGTGGCCAGATGTAGGTTCCCAACGAGATAGATAGATCCTCCGTTACCTCCGTCGCCGCCGTCAGGTCCGCCTTTGGGAACAAACTTCTCGCGCCTAAAGCTCACGCAGCCCGATCCGCCGTCTCCGGCCAGCACCCGGATCGTTACCTCGTCTATAAACCGCACCCAATACTCTATGCAACATTAGAAGCAAGTCAAGGCTCTCCCTCGATTTTCTCTTCAGAGACATTGAGAGTTGGGGTCCCCGTACAGCCGCGCAGCAGGTGGACGGGGTGAAAATTAAGGTCATAGTCAACATGATCCTGAACGGTTTGGGGATATTGTAGGATGGGTTTTAGGGCGGCCAGGTGATCCAAAATCAGAGGCGTGAAGCTGCAGAACCCAGGGTGGATGGTATAACCGAAGGACCTTAACTGTTCGTAGGGGGTTAAACAGTTCAGGCTTTGGTGATGGTGGTATAGATTGCCAACCTTTCGCCACCACCCGCCCAGTTTCAGAAACTCCTTCAGGCTTTTGGCTTGTAGAAGATAAGGAACGTAGAACTCATAGTCATCGGTCTGGTGGGAGCGTTCTACAAAGGCGTTCGCCTGAGCGGCATTGAACTCCGTCCCAGCGATACCGGGGACTGCGAGGCTCTCTCCGCACTCTACTCTTACTTCTGACTACGCCTGCATCCCTCCTTTATCTGCTCGAAGAGCTTGGAACTTACAACCTCAATCTTAACCCTGCGTGGGTTCTCTGTCCAGATCAGTTTTACATTCTCAAAGACCTGCACTCGACTACTGAACCGTTCAGCATCATTATAGCCAACTGCATTCAACTGTTGACTTCCCCCTCCTTATGGCCTAAACTTCGCCCATGGAAGAGGCATACGCTGAGGGAACCGGAATAGACACCTGAGGAGGTTGTGAGGTGAAAATGGCGCTCTATCCCCCTGGTGTGGTGGATATCGTCATCCTTGCAGGGCTGGCGTTGTGCATTCTGTTGCCTCTTGTGCTCGCCCCCCGAAGATTTTCAGGGATACTCAAGCTTCTGCGCCCGCTCAGACTGATTCACTACGCTGGTTTTGCGGCAGGGGGCGCGGTGATGGGTGCGGCGGTGGGCGAGGCGGCGCTCGATCCATATTTTCTCTTTTATGTAAGCATCTCGGCCCTTGCGGCGTTCCAGGGGGCGGTGTTTCTCAACGACATCTTCGACGCGGAGATAGACCGCCTGGCCGGCAAACAGACCCCCTTCTCCAGAGGTCTTCTGGGTCGCAGGGGCTCCTACATCCTTGCCGCCTCCCTCTCGGTCTTCTCCCTGATTCTGGCGCTGCGGTGCGGATTGGCAAGTTTTTTGGCTCTCCTTGCCGCTCACGTGATCTCCCTCCTCTATTCCACGCCGCCGCTGCGGCTCAAGCGCCTCTATCCTTTGAACGTGTTCATTCTCGCGCTGGCAGGTCTGGCGGTGATGGCCTCGGGGTTTGCCAGCCACGCGCCGGTTATGCTCTTCCCTTTAAGGATGCTGGTCCTGGTCCTCGTTACTCTAACCGCAACCTTCGGCACCAAGGACATGGCGGACGTCGAGGGGGATCGCAGACGAGGAATCAGGACGCTTTTTACCCTCCTGGGTTTAGGGAAGGGCCGGTGGGTGAACGCCGGGTTGGTTCTTATATCCTACCTTTTGACTCCCCTTATCCTTGCCTATCCCAGGCTTTACTGGGCCGCGGCACCTTTCGGCGTCCTTACGTCAGCCCTGATCGTGATGCGCTGGAAAAAGAAGCTGACGCAAGCACTGATCCTTACGATATACATCCTGTTCGGACTCCTGATCCTGGGGCTGATCGCCGCAGGGGAGATATTTTGACACCCCGAATCTTAAGCCCCGGAGATATATCCTACGAAGTACTGTATACCGCAGCGGAGATTCCGAGCAATCCGTCCGGCAAGTTTCACGTGAAACGTCCGGATCGACGACAGGGATTGTTTCACGTGAAACACCGAGGCCGAAACCAAAACACAAAAGCCCAATACCTCAGTCAACATCGAGATGACTTGTCTGTGTAAAACAGACAACTATCTCTTGGCGTACAGACTCCTAGGACTTGACAATGTGTGTTTTTTTATTATAATTTACGACGAGGGCCAAGGGCGCACATATTAATTATGATAAGGAGTAATATATGGTTATATCGTTTGTCAAGTTTCTGCTTGTTGTCTTAACTACCACACAAGTAGAAGAACCTCATCCGGAGGAGTTCCATCTTCTTAAAAGAGGTGAAACTATCCTGTACAGACCTGGTTGGGTTGCTGAACCATATTCAAAAAGCTTCAAATACCACCCTTATTTTTGTCGGGCCCCCACCGGTGAAATCTTCATGGTGGAAATCGGAGCCGATAAAAAAGGGATGGCTTACTTCTTCACATCCGAGGGAAAACTACGTAAGAAGTTTGCCTTGAAATCTTGTTGTGGATTTGCAGCAACAGGAAAACCAGGTTCCCTTAACGGAATATCCAGAGTGTTTCTTGCCACGGATAAGGAATTCGGAACCGTTGATAACACCTATCGGTTAAGTCTCTGGGACTTTGATGGAAACCTGACCTTTAGTATGATTCTTCCGTCTTATCATTTGAAACGTTACCACTATTTCCGTTTTCCTGTGTTTAATCGCAAGATCTTAGTTTCTGGGCTGGTCTATATGCCTTTAGACTCGAATTTAAATGGATCGGTTCAAATACTCAAGCTTGATTATGAAGACCGCACTGCTCAACCTCAATTATATCCCCTACGTGAGGACGCCTGTTCTCTAATGTTATCCAAAGGGGCAGATGGTTTTATATCACCACACGTTTCCGTGTTATCTGATGGGAAAATCGCTTATACCCTTAATCTTTTTCCTGACGTGTACCTGCTTTCAGATGACGGAACGATATTGATTGAGAGTTCAGTGCCTCCACATTATCGTTCATTTCTGGATGCAGAAAGCTTGACAGTTAGTCTTACAAAAGGTGACAGCACTGGCCGCATGGGCATGCCCGAGGAAATAGAGCAGTGGGTTTCAACCTGGACTCATTCTTACCCGGTGTATGAATACTCTGGCAACAGGTTATTGGTTCCGCGTGTCCTTTATCCTACGGTTAATCTGGATATCTACTCCTATTCAGATACTAACATTACTTATCACGGATACGCTTCCACAGAAAAGGAGTTCTTGTTTGCAGATTCCTCAGGTGTATACCTCTTGGAAGAAAAGGATTCGATTCGTGTGGTCGTTGGTGTGTATACGATAGAAACCTCAAAGGTCATGGGTGAAATAGCAAAGGTTGGAGCACCACCAACAGATGAAGAATTCTTGGATATTAAAAAGGTTCCGCCGGACCCGTCTGACGATTGCCAAAAGTGTTCCCGCAAGAAATACCGAGGGCGTGCAAAGAACATACAAAAGGTTAAACTTCTCTCCACTGATAGTACAGAATATCTTTTGGCGGACTCTTTAGCCTCAGGAAAAGGTCATTTGATATTGTTCGCCGGCAGTCTTGGTTACAAACCAACTTTTGGAGTTGTGGCTGCGGAGTATTACCTGAAAGAATACCCGGATTACGAATTTGTGATTGTATACACCCATCCTTATCCTGAAGAACTTAAGGAATCAGTTAAGCTAATTCAAATGCAAACAGACTACAGGATTCTTACCAATATCGATGAGGAACGATTGAAACCCCTGTTGAAAACCTCGATGAGTCTTCTCTTTGTATCAAAAGACGGGATGATCACTGCAAGTGCAGACTACCCTCGTTTTGAGATTAAAGACAGGTAAACTTCTATCCCCCTAAGATAATTGTCCATGGTCAATACACCGTCAACAGGCGGCAAGGGGGTGAGATCGTCAAGTAGGGAAACAGGGAAGTTCTCATCGAGATGACTTGTCTGTGTAGAACAGACAACTATCCCCTGGCGCACGAACTATGAGATACACTTGACAACTTCACGCAACCGAGTAAGATACGAAAATGGATGCCCGCACGCCGGACATCATGGAACCGAAAACACAAGGAAGGTGGAGAAGAATATATGAGGCGGCGCTTCTTCAAACCTCGAAGGCACCGCATCCCCTACGGGGTCATCGTGGGAGTGGCCGTATTGTCCCTGGCGCTTGCCTTCTACATGATCTTCCGGTTCCTTATGCCGGTGTGTCAGGCTTAGCACTCTTCGGAGGAAGTCTTGAGCTGAAGGAGGCTTGAAAGATGACGAAGCTACATTTCAACTATAAAGACATATTCCGGGCCTTCAGGCTCGGGTTCTCGGCCAAGAAGATATGGGTGGGCTTTCAGGGCCTGCTATTCGGCTGGCTGGGCTACATGGTTCTCGGCTACCTCGCATATCTCGTCTCAGGGACAAGCATAGCGGCCGTCTGGGGGAACTTCCGTCTCCTGCCGATGCCCGATGCGGTGGCTGCACTTCCTGCCTTCAACGTAGGAGGCTGGATACTGTGGGCAGTGGGCGTGGTCTGGCTTGTCTTCGCCGCGATGACCGCCGGGGTTGCTATCTCCAAGCTAACCTACGAGCAGCTGCGCGGGGACGAGTTCTTTGAGGTCAAGGAGGCGTGGAAGCAGGCGCTAAAGAGCCTGGGGGCACTTATCGCCACCCCTGTCCTTCTGGGACTCTTTATCGTTCTCTTGCTTGCCGCGGGTCTGCTTCTGGGTCTTATCGGAAGGATACCCTATGCAGGCGAGATGATCGTTGGGCTTTTGGCGATCCCCGCCTTCGCCGTCGCCTTGTTCGTGGTCTACCTCATTGTGGTGTTTTTCTTCACCTTCACTATCAGTCCTGCGGTCATTGGAACCACCAAATCGGACGCCTTTGACAACCTCTTCGAGGTCTTCTCCTGCGTCAACGACCAGCCCTGGCGACTCGTCTGGTACCAGTTCCTGTTGGTAATCTTCGCCATAGTGGGCATGGCTGTTCTGGCGTTCTTCAGCGTCAAGGCCCTTCACCTGGGCCGCTGGATAGTTGGAATCCTCATGAACGTCGGCGAAGCCAAGGCAAGCACCCAGATTCTCTACAAACTGGATCTCATGATCAACTCTGCGGCCGACACCGTAAGACTACTGCTGCCCCGCTGGGCGGAGCAGGCGTTCTTCTGGCTGCCCAACTGGGTGCATAACGCATTCGGCTTGCTAAAGGGCGCTGTGAATCTGCCGAGCCTTGTGAGCTCAAAAGCTGCGATGATCCCGAACTGGTCGATGATGGTAAGCACGATACTCTTCTCCATCTTCTACCACGCGTTTATCCTCTTCGTGCTGGGCTATGGGATGGCTGTCTGGTTCTCGGGCAACACACTCGCCTACCTCGTGCTCGTTAAAAAGAAGGACGAGCGCAACCTTCTTGAGATCAAAGAGGAGGAGATCGAGATACCGGAGAAGCTTGAGGTAACTACACCCGCAGAGGAAGCGAAACCGACACCCAAGAAGAAAGCCCCGACGAAGAAAAAGCCGACTGCAAAGAAAACCACGCGCAAGACGAAAAAGGGTTAAAGCTTAAGTGCCCTCGTCCCGATCCAACCCTGGAGGGGCGCAAGGCATCTGCGAGATCAATGCCGGCCGTTCGCGTAATGAACGCGAATCAAGGGCGAGATTAGAGTAATGGCAGCCGCCCGCGTTCGAGTAACCGGAGCGGTTCAAGGGGTCGGCTTTAGACCATTCTGTTACCGCGAGGCCGTAAGACGCGGCCTCGCGGGCTTTGTTTTAAACGACCTCGCCGGGGTCCAGATTCATCTGGAAGGTTCGTCTCAGGCGATCTCCGAGTTCGTTAACGAGCTCGAAACCAACCCGCCGCCTGCATCACGTATAACGGAAATCAAGGTAGCTGAAACCGAAGAGCAAGGACTATCGAAGTTCAAGATAATCGAAAGCGAAGCAGGTCAGGCATCTCAGGCCCTGGAGGTCTCGGCCGATCTTGCCACCTGTGAGGGCTGCAAGAGAGAGATACTGGATAAAGGGGATCGCCGCTACCGCTATGCCTTCACCAACTGCACCGACTGCGGGCCCCGATATACCATCATCCGTGAACTTCCATACGACAGGCCGAAAACCACGATGCAGGAATTCAGGATGTGTGCAGATTGCCAGCAAGAGTACGATAATCCGCTTGACCGCCGCTTTCATGCACAGCCGGATGCATGCCCGGTATGCGGGCCTGAGGTGGTGCTATTTGACGCGTCTGGGAGAGTGCTGAGATGTAAAGATCCTATCAAGGAGACGGTGCGGCTCTTGATGTCGGGAAAGATAGTTGCCGTAAAGGGACTGGGCGGGTATCACCTGATGTGCGACGCGATGGACCCTGAATCTGTGGCGAGATTAAGGAATCGCAAGCGCAGGCCTCATAAGCCGCTGGCCGTGATGTGTGCGAATACCGAGCAGGCAAGAAGCTTAGCGGTTATCTCTCGGGAAGAGGAGCTTGTGTTGCGGACGCCAGCAGCCCCTGTACTCCTTCTCCCATGGAATCCTGAGGTGCCGCAGGATATAAGGGCAGCACTTGCTCCCCTCAATCCAGGCGCAGGCATCATGCTTGCCTACACCCCGATTCACCACCTTATGTTCGCCACAGTCCTCAAGGGAGCAAGATTAAATCCTCTGATAGCCACCAGCGCGAACCGGGGCGACGAGCCGATCATCGCAGATGAGCGCGAGCTTTTCGATAAGGTGGGGGATGTGATTGACGCGGTGCTGGCCCACAACCGGAGAATTGCCAACCGCATCGATGATTCGGTCGCCTTCTTACACCCCACGCCCTCGCCGCGCGATGGCGTGGGGACCCCGAAAGAACCTCGACCCTCAAAGATGAGAGACAGCCTTCACTTGGTGAGGCGCGCGCGGGGATTTGCTCCGGCACCTTTTGAAACGCCTTTCCGTTTTCAACCTTCGCTTGCAGTAGGAGCGGAGATGAAGAGCTCGTTCGCGGTGGCCGCAGGAAACCGCGTATGGCTATCTCCTCACATAGGCGAGCTTACCGGCCGGGAAACGATGGAGTTCTTTGAGCAAACCCTTGGCACCTATCTTCGCTGGTTCCGCGTCGAGCCTGAAGTGGTTGTCTGTGACGCGCATCCTGACTACCTCTCCACCCGGTGGGCCGAGAGATACGCTAAGGATAAAAAGATTCCCTTGATCCGCGTCCAGCACCATCACGCGCACGTAGCCTCGGTGATGTTCGAGCACGAGATAGAGGAGGAGGTAATCGGCCTTGCTTTGGACGGTACCGGCTACGGGCCTGACGGTTCGATCTGGGGTTGTGAGCTTTTACACCTGACCGATCGAGGCGTGAGATTTAAGAGGTTGGGGCACCTCAAGCCTTTGCCCCTTGTGGGGGGTGAGCTGGCGATCCGCAGGCCGCGCAGGATGGCGGCAGGGGTGATTGCCGATCTGTTTGGCGCGGACAAGGCGATAGCCATGTTCGGTAAAGACGGTGAGATTGCCGGCAAGCTGCTTGAGAGAGAAAATGATGTGTCACGGGGAGTGTTACGGGTGTTGCGGGTGTTACGGGCTTCGAGCGCAGGCAGGCTGTTTGACGCGGTGGCAGGGCTAGTTGGTCTTGTAGACGAAATCACCTTCGAGGCCCAGGCACCGGTGGCACTGGAATCGCTTTGTCCTGCCCTGCTTTCGGGGACAACCGGATACCCGTTCGCGATAAACGACGACCTGATCCTTGATCCCGCGCCCTGCTTTGCGGCGATAATTGAGGATATGGAAAAGGGCGTTGGGTTGTCTGCGATCTCCGGACGGTTCCACCTGGGTTTTGCAAACGCCCTTGTAGACTGGCTTGAGCGAGCCAGAGAGATGACCGGCACAAGCACCGTCGTCCTTTCAGGCGGCGTGTTTGCCAACCGCACCCTGGTTCGTCTGCTGAGCACCCTTGCCTGTGAGTTGGTCGAAAAACCCATCTCGCTTCACTTCCCAAGGCTTATCCCTGCGACGGACGGGGGTCTTGCAGCAGGCCAACTCTTGGCAGCTCGAGCACTTATCGAGCTGTAGCCAATTAAGGCTCAAACTACTTGACAAGCTTTCCACAAGGCGTATAGTTTCATCGTCCCCACCACCCCGGCATCGGGAGCCAGGAGGGTCAAGTTACGTAAACTAATAAGTTATAGATGGAGAGATTGTGGATAAGTCTGTGGATAACCCGGAGGAAAAATGAGCACCGAAACCCTCTGGGGCGCTGTAATGGAACATCTGAAGGATCGGATCCCTGAGGAGGGCTTCAATACGTGGTTTAAGCCCACGCGTTTCCTGGAACAGCGAGAGGGCATGCTTCTGGTTGAGGTCCCTAATCCGTTCTTCGTGGAGTGGATAGAGGAGTACTACGGCAAGGCGCTCGCGGACGCTTTGGCCGAGGTCAACTCAGGCGATCTTCGGATTGCGTTCAGGGCGCGCAAGGTCGAACCGGGTGCGGCAAGGCCGAGGTTTACGAGGCGCCGTCTCATCTACGCCAAGGACGGCTCTCGGCTCCAGGAGCGCTATACATTTGCCAACTTCGTGGTCGGGGAACACAACCGCTTCGCACATGCCGCGGCTCTTGCCGTTGCCGAGGCTCCCTCCGAGGCCTACAATCCGTTGTTTATCTACGGCGGCGTAGGGCTGGGCAAAACACATCTACTTCAGGCTATCGGAAACTATCTGAACCGCGCACGTCCTAAACTCGCGGTCGCATACATCCCGGCAGAAACACTCTTTATCGAACTCATCGACGCCGTTGAGAAGGGAACCAGGATGGAGTTCAAGAACCGCTACCGGTCCAAGGATCTCTTGCTTATCGACGACATCCACTTCCTTCGCGGTAAGGAATCGCTGCAGGAGGAGATCTTCCATCTCTTTAATCATCTGTACGAAGGCGGAAAACAGGTGGTGTTGACCTCTGACCGTCCGCCGCGCGAGATTCCAACCCTTGAGGAGCGTCTCGCCTCCCGCTTCTCCGGCGGCCTTGTGGTGGATATCCAGCCCCCTGATCTTGAAACCCGCATAGCTATCCTGCTGCGCAAGGCCTCCTCGGAAAACCAGAGCCTGCCGCAGGACGTGGCCTACTACATCGCATCAAGAATTCGCTCAAACGTACGCGAGCTTGAAGGCGCGCTCATAAGGCTGCTTGCACTCTCATCCCTTACAGGACAAGGCCTTACAACCTCACTTGCAGAGGAGGTGCTTCACGATCTTTTAAGAAACCGTCCACGCACCACACCAAACCGCATAACAAAACAGGTGGCGCGCACGTTCAACGTAACGATCGAGGAGATAAAGGGCAGACGACGCACAGCACCACTGGCCCTTGCCAGACAGTCGGCGATGTTCCTTATTCGCAAGCTTTTGGGGCTTTCACTTAAAGAAATAGGCCGCTTCTTCGGTGGAAAAGACCACACAACCGTGATTCACGCGGTAGCTAAAATAAAAAGATTGACCGAAGAAGACCTTGAGTTCAAAGAAAAAATCATGGGGATAGAACAGAGGATAAACCGTGGATAGGGATGTGAGTTATTCGCCACGCCTTTGTTTTTCAACAAATATCCCCCTCAGTCAACAGAATTCTCAACATACGTGGCCGTATTTAAGTCCATACAAGACAGAAGGTTACCTCGAAATCCACCAAATCCACATTGACAACAACAACAACCTAAGTAATATTTGTTTCTACTGTTGTTGAACCAGAGGAGGAAAGATGTGGTTTAAGACTTCAAGGGATAGGCTGGAGGGATTAATAAATAGGATAGTGCCTATCATTCCTTCACGCACGCCCTATCCTATCATTCAGAATATCCTTTGTTCTACCGAGAAAGGGCACCTCACCCTTTTGGCTACAGATCTGGATATCTACGTGAAAACCTCAAGTGAAATAGATGCAGCAGAAGAAGCACGTGTTCTTCTTCCAGGACGTAAACTTGCAGGGATAGTAAAGGAAAGCACAGCCGAGGAGATAGAGTTTATAAAGGAAGAAAACCGGGTTATTCTAAAGGCTGGACGAAGCACCTTCCGAATTCCTATACTTGACCCCGATGAATTTCCAAAGATGTTCGAGCGGCCTTCGGCGATTCAGTTCAATATCGAGGCCTCCTCTCTTAAAGGGCTATTTGAGGCGGTTGAGTTTGCGGTCTCAAGAGGCGAGGATAGACCTGCAATGACCGGTGTACTTTGGGAGATTAAACCCGGACGCAATAGGATGGTTTCCACAGACGGTCATCGAATGGCTTTAAGCGAAGATAAAGAGAGTGTGCCTGAGATTGCAGAACAGTTCCACATTCTTCCTACAAAGATTTTTGGCTTCCTGCCAAAGGAACTGGAAGGCAGCATTGATGTCTTTCTTGACGAGGCAAAGATCGGTTTTAGCTTTGAAGCGACAGAGGTTGTCTCCCGCCTGATCGAGGGACCCTATCCCGATTATGAGAAGGTTATACCTGCCGAGATCAACAATATCCTCACGGTGAATCGTGAGGAGCTTACAGCGGCCCTGCGGCGGATGATGATCTTTACCAACCAGGTTACCAGACAGATCAAGTTCGTTCTTGGCAACAAGACCCTTCAGTTATTCGCCTCTTCACCCGAAGGCGAAGAGGCACAGGAGGAGCTCACCGGCTCCTATAAGGGCGATAGCTTCGAGGTCGCTTACAACGGCTCATACCTTCTGGACGTCCTTCGCCACCTTGAATCCGATGATGTGGTGTTCGAGATAACAGGCGCGCTCTCAGCAGCACTTCTTCGCGGCTCAGGCGAGCGGGAGAAGCAAAATCGCCTCTACCTTCTCATGCCTATCCTCCTGGATTGATTCCGCTGGATAAATCCTGCAGGATTACAGATCTATCCAGGAAGTGCGGAAACACCAGAAGCACTCAGAGGTTTCGGATCTCCTCTTTCATCCATGGCGGCGTGGTTACTCAGGATAGGCTTATTACGTGCGGATTGGGATGGGATTCTCCTCATGCAGGCCAAAAACTTGACAGGTGCCTGAATCGTTCTAGAATGTAGCAAAGATGCCGAAGTGGCGGAACTGGCAGACGCGGCGGACTCAAAATCCGTTGGGGCTAACCCCTCGTGAGGGTTCGACTCCCTCCTTCGGCATTCTTGGTTGTTAATGTAAAGTCATAAGGAGGAACCAGAATGGGAATGCTGAAGGATGAGGACAAAAAATACGTCAGAGAACAGTTCGCTGAGAAACTTAAAGGCCCGGTCAAGATACTGCTCTTTTCCCAGAGGCTCGAGTGCGAGTACTGCCGGCCCACTGAGGAGATACTCACCGAGCTTGCAGAACTGTCCGAGAAGATCACCCTTGATGTTCGCAATCTGCAGATTGACTCGGAGGATGCCAAGGAGTTCGGGGTGGAGATGGTTCCGGCGATCATCCTCTTGGGAGAGCAGGATAAGGACTACGGGATCCGGTTCTTCGGCATACCCGCCGGTTATGAGTTCTCGAACCTGCTCGCCGACATCATCGAGGTATCCGCAGACGAAAGCGATCTGCCCGATGAGTTGAAGCAGAAGATATCCGCTATCAGCAGCCCTGTGGACATCAAGGTGTTCGTAACCCCCACCTGCCCATACTGTGCGGGTGCAGTACGCACTGCGCATAAAATCGCCATGGCCAACCCTCGCTATATAAAAGCCCAGATGATCGAGTCGGTGGAGTTCCCCCACCTTGCCAATAAGTATGCGGTCTACGGTGTTCCCAAGACGATCATCAACGAGAGGGTTCAGTTCGAGGGTGCTATGCCTGAGGCCGCGGTCGTGGAACAGGTGCTCTCCGCGCTCTCGGAGCCGGAATCCTGAGATACGGAGAAGAAGTGGAGTTTTCCTTCTCCGTTACCGGGTCGCCAAAGGTTGATCTAAAGGACTCCTACGATGTGGGAGTGATCGGTGGCGGTCCGGCAGGGTTGACCGCCGCGATATACGCCTCGCGCGCCCGCCTCTCCACCCTCGTGATCAACAAGGGGGCCCCAGGAGGTCTGGTGGCCACCACCGAGTGGATAGAGAACTACCCGGGATTCCCTGAAGGCGTTGCCGGGGCCGAGCTTGGCCGCGCGATGCAAACCCAGGCCCAGCGATTCGGTGCCGAATTCTTCAACGGTGAGCCGGAAGCGATAGACCTTGCCGCCGATCCCAAGATTCTCAGGCTCGCAGGCCGCGAGATAAAGGCCCGCTCCGTGATCATCGCTACCGGAACAACCCCCAAGAAGCTCGGGGTACCTGGCGAGCGCGAGCTCTACGGACACGGGGTAAGCTACTGCGCCACCTGCGACGGCCCGTTCTTCAAGGACCGCGAGCTCGTAGTAGTAGGTGCCGGAAGCTCAGGCGTCCAGGAATCCGGCTTCCTTGCAAAGTTCGCGGCAAAGATCACCATCGTTGAGTTCCTCGCTACCATCCAGGCCGAGGGTATCCTCGTGGAACGCTTCAAGAAGACGGGCAAGGGCTCATTCCTCTTGAACCACGAGGTTCTTGCCATCGAAGGGGACCGGACGGTGAGCGGCGTGCGGGTACGCAACCGGTCTAGCGGTGAAGAAAAGCTGATACCCTCAGGTGGGGTTTTTGTCTACGTGGGTCTGGAGCCTCAGACCGGGGCCTTCGCCGATCAGCTCAAGCTCGATCAGTGGGGATACATCGAGGTGGACTCCGATCTTCGCACGAGCGTTGAAGGTGTGTGGGCCGCGGGCGACGTTGTATCCGGCGCCACACGTCAGATCGCGGCGGCAGTGGGCACCGGAACTATTGCGGCGATAGAGGTTGAACATTACCTTTCGTCCGAAGGAGCAGCAAGATGAAGTTGGCAAGACTTTCAGGGATTATCGTTATCCTCTCAATTCTCGGGTCAGGTTTACTTGCAGGCTGCGGCAACAAGAATCCCAGCGAGACACCCGAAGTCACAGAGCGCATCCCCGATACATCGAGCGCCTCCGAAGTTGCAGACACTTTACTTGAGGGGGATGAAGGCAATACCACCCAGACCTCAACCGCACCTAAAGAGGACCCGGGCGCCGATCGCAGGCAGGCGCCGGACTTTACGCTTGCAGACCTTTCCGGCAGTCAGCACTCGCTGTCCGATTTCCGCGGCAAGGTGGTGCTTTTGGACTTCTGGGCCACCTGGTGCGGGCCGTGCCGCAAAGAGATACCACACCTTGTCAAGTTCTACGACGCCTACAAGCCTCAGGGGTTTGTTATCCTGGGTGTTGGACTTGACAAGGAAGCCAATCTTTCCAGGTTTGCAAGCCAGATTGGAATGAACTACATTGTGCTTGCCGATGAGAAAGGCGTTGCCGGAAAACTCTACGGGATACGCAGCATACCCCGCACCCTGATCATTGATAAGAAGGGCAGGATAGCCTTCGACCACACAGGCTTCGCGCCCGGGATGGAGGTCGAGATGGAAGCCGAGATCATCAGCCTTTTGGCTGAGGAGTATTGACTTTACCCTGCGGGAACGCTCCCGTTCCGGCAGTGATCCCGAATCGACACCCCGAACCAAACATCCCTTTACCTGGAAGGGTTGAAAGATAGCACGAGAGGGAGGGGATAAATTCAGGCAACCTTAAGTAAGGGTTGCACGTCGTAGGTATTTTGAGTATTATTGCAGGTGAACTTGTCAAGAAATACAACCCCTTGTCGGGATGACGGCTATGGGATTTGTAAGAAGGAGGTTTAGATAATGAAGGAGATTTCAGCCAAATTGGTAGGGGTCATAATAGGCTCGGCAACGGTAACGGGTTTCGTTCTCGGTCTGCTTATCGCAGGTGTGTTTAATATCTTCCCCAGGGCTCAGGCTGAGGAGCGAGATACACTTGCCGTGCTCTGGCCTTACGAGAGCCCCTTTGCAGCTGTGGTGGCGCAGGTCCTGCCAGCGGTAGTCAACATCAGCTCGAGCAGGAAGGTTAGCGTTCCCGGTCTTCCCTTTGACGATCCCTTCTTCAAGGAGTTTGCAGAGAAGTTCTTCGGGGAAGTGCCTCGTGAGCAGACGCGTTACAGCCTGGGTTCCGGTGTTATCTTTCGCCCGGACGGTTATATCCTCACCAACGATCACGTGGTAGCCGGTGCCGAGGATATTACCGTTACCCTAGAGGACGGACGCAGCTTCAAGGGAAAGGATGTAAAGCTAATCGGCAGAGACCCGCATACCGACCTGGCGGTTCTTAAGGTGCAGACAAAAAAGGACTTGCCGACCGTAAAGCTCGGAGACTCCGATTCGATCCGCGTAGGCGATTGGGCCATAGCCATAGGCAATCCGTTCGGGCTTGAGGGCACGGTTACGGTAGGGGTGATCTCTGCCAAGGGCCGTTCCAATCTGCTTCTGCCCTCAAAGCAGCGCTATCAGAACTTCATCCAGACCGACGCCGCCATAAACCCTGGCAACTCCGGCGGACCCTTATGCAACATACATGGTCAGGTGATCGGTCTCAACACGGTCATAACCACCCCCTCCGGAACCAACATAGGCATTGGCTTTGCCGTGCCCATCAACATGGCCAAGGAGGTCGCAAATCAGCTTATCACCAAGGGCAAGGTCGAGCGAGGCTACCTCGGAGTCTATCCTCAGGAGCTTGATGAGGATATGCGCAAGGGCCTGGGGCTTAAGAGAAAACACGGGGTTCTCATAGCCGATGTGGTTCCCGGCACCCCGGCTGATAAGGCCGGCCTGCGTTCGGGCGACGTGATAGTGGCCTTTGACGGGCATGCGGTTAAGAACGTAGAGGAGTTCAGGGAACGCGTCGCCGCCACGCCGCCTGCAAAGACCGTGGCGATAAATATCTGGCGCGGTGGCAAAGAGATGAGCTTAAGGGCGAAGCTGGAGGAGTTGCCTGAGGAGACTTTGGCTTCTTCCCATCCTTCCCCTCAGACGCGGGAAGCCCATTTCGGCCTTTTGGTGCGCTCGCTTTCTTCCGCAGAACGAGAACACTACAATCTCTCCGCAGGGGTCTTGGTCGAAGACGTTGAGTTCCGCTCCGCTGCTGAACGCGCAGGGATCAGGCCGGGGGACGTTATTCTCGCGATAGACGGCCGCACGGTAAAGAATCCCGATGAGTTCAAGAAGATTACAGGGGAGCTTAAATCTTTAGCTAAAGAGATCGTTCTGGTGAAAATCTATCGCCAGGGACGCCGGTTCTTCGTAACGCTTTATTTAGAGTAAGGAGGGCAATCGTGATGTTTGAGGAGGGGCTTACACCCCACACGTCTGCTGTGCAGCCGTCCGGGGACCCCTCAATCCTCCTTTTGGCCTGCTGGGAAAAGATCGGAGAGATGAATTTGACAGGAGCTATTCAAATAATGTCTCACGATTCTTTATCCTGCGATCTTTTGTGCGAAGCACAAAAGGAGCATTTTAATGTTTAGGTGGGTTTCCGACAGATCATTATCGCGTTACTTTAAGGAGATAATGCGGTATCCCCTGATCTCAAGGGAAAAGGAGGAGGGGTTAGCACGCAGGGCAAGACTGGGGGACGTGATAATCGCGGTGGATGACAGGGGTTGCAACTCACCAAGGACACTTTTAAGTCGCATCAAACGTTCAGGACCGGACTCAAGGCTAAAGATCACCGTGCGCAGGGGAGCGCAGAATCTAGAGCTTGTCCTTGAGATCCCTGCATCGTTCTCCCCCCAAGAGGCGAAGGGGAATCCCGATGCCCCGATATTGGGTATGATGGTTTGCAGGGTCCAGGAGCTCGATGCCCCGCGGATCAAGGTTCTGGGCATCAAGCGCGGGTTACTGGTTGTCGAGCTTGAGCTTGACTCCCCCGCCGCCCTGGCCGATCTTCGCGATTACAACCGCGAGGCGCGCGACAGGTTGATCCTTCACAACCTGCGCTGGGTGGTTACCATCGCCAAGCAGTATCAAAAACGGGGGCTTGCGCTGGCCGAACTGATCAACGAGGGCAACCTGGGTCTTATTCAGGCGGTCACCAAGTTCGACGAACGCCGCAAGACCCGCCTCACCACCTACTCCAACTGGTGGATTCGCTACTACATCGTCTCCGCGCTCGCCTCCAGGCATCTTATCAAGCTGCCAATCAAGATGCGCAACCTTGCAAAGCGCATCCGCGACAGTTATGGGGTTCTCTCTCAGCGCCTGGGCCGCTCGCCCTCTATCGAGGAGCTGGCCCGCGAGCTTAAGGCGACACCGGAGGATGTCTCTGCCGCGTTCGACTGCGGTGTGGCCGAGCTCTCCATAGACGCCATGCCGTTCGAGGACTCCAAGGTCACCTTTGAGGAGGTCCTGCGCGATACCACCTCTCCCTCGCCGGCAGAGGTCAGTGCCAAAGATGAGATAGAGCGCCACGTGCGCTCCTCGCTTGCCGCGGTTCTTGCAGACCGCGAGCTTTACGTGGTCAGCCGGCACTTCGGGGTGCCCATGCCGCAGGAGCGTCGCTTCACCATAAAGAAGTTGAGCGAGATCTTTGGGAAAACCGAAGAAGAGATCCAGCAAATCGTATGTCAGGCCTCGCGTAAGATCCTATCACGATTTGGCGCCGACGAACTCAAGCACTATGCCAGGCTGACTGCAGCCGATATGCGAAGGTTGCCACAGCTGCTAAGGAAGAGGCGGGATTACTCAAAGATAAAGAGCGCGATGTTTAAGGTCATGCACCGGGTGGTTAAGAACCCCTCTTCCCTTTCCCTTGTCTCCGATCACTTGGAAGCACTTGACCTACAGGAACAGGAGATTTTCTGCCTTTGGTTGAACGTTCCCTCTACGCGCGAGGAGTTAAACCTGCGCGAGCTGGGCGACCTTCTGGGCGTTTCGCGCGAGGCGGCAAGACAGGTCAAGGAGCGGGCGATTCGCAAACTCAAGAAGAACCTCCGCCCCCAGGCCTTCGACAGCTTTTTCCGCAAAGCGGTATAACCACCCCACACGTAGTTGCTCCTTTTTGCCTCCGGCAAAAAGATCGCAGGCCTCCGTCATCGCGACCGACCGAAGGGAGGGTGGCGATCTCATATGGGGCACAACGCAGCGACGTACCTCTAACCTCTTATCACCTACCCATTTTCATTGAGGGTGGTTATCAATCGTCTCTGGTTAGAGCGCGTCAGATATATGAGATTGCTTCGTAACCTCCTTCGGAGGTTTACTCGCAATGACGGCGGCATTGGATTCTCTTCGGGTCCCCGCGGCGTTGCTGCACAACGGCGTGGGGTGAATGGGTTGACAGTTGAGGGTGTGCCCCTATAATTCCTCCTGATATCCCAGCCTATGGAGAAATTTAGCCGGAAGGAGAGAGTCTAATGAAGAAATTCTTTACGTGGTTGGATGCGACCTTTATCAAGCCCATTGAGAACTCAAAGATGCCTCTGGGCACCTTCATTCTCATAGCCTACGGCTACATGGTCGTCCGCGACATGCTGGAGGGCGTGTTGGAGACCCCCGGGATCGGACTTGCCGCAACCACCATCATAACTATCGAGATGCTGCTCATGCACTTCCCGCTGTTCTACTTCATGCTTTTTATCGTCGCAATACTCTTGATTCACTTCAGCACAGGTCACGACATCCGCAAGATAACGAGGGTGCTTTTCATCTACTCGTTCATCATCCTCATCGCCCCATTGGTTGACCCTCTGTTCCGTTCGGGCGGCTACAACCTTGCCTATCCAGGCGATCCGCGGATGATTTTGCAGGGCATCAAGGCGACTTTCGGCCTGGGGAAGTTGCATTATGGGGGGTCACCAGGTATGTTAATGGAGGGCTGGCTGGGTGTAATTCTTGTTGCGGTTTACAGCGGCCTTCGAGCTCAAAAGACGTGGCGTAAGGTGTTTTCGATTCTACTTGCCCCGGTTATTCTCGTGGTGGCTGTCTTTATTGCAGGAGGGTTACAGCAGATTGTGGCTGTTATCTTTGGGGGCGGTTCGATAGGGATTGCCAACATCTACGCCACCGGCGGTCTGATCGGCTCTGCGACGCGCAAGTACTCGTTGGTGCTGCTCTTGCCGTTGATACCGCTTATCTGGCTCGGCTTATGGCGCTACAGCCGCGAGAAGGTGCATCTGCTGCTGCGTTCGTTGAAGCCTTTCCTGCTCGTTCTTTCGGCACTCGCCGCGGGCGCCGGGTTTCTGTTCGGTTGGCTTAACCTGCGGGACGTGCTTGTCGGGGTGCTCCGTAACCCGTTCGATTATATCGCCCTGTTTGCGCTTTTGGTTCTGGGTGTTTTGGCCGGCAGTGCAAGTCTTTTCTTCGGTAACGCTTACGATCCTGCCGTTGATGCAGGCGCCAGGCGGACGTTCCGTCGTGCGGCCGGGGGGCTTTTTGTTCTCTCTGGGCTCCTTGCCTGGTGTCTGGGATATACGGCACTTTTTATAGCCATCGCTTTCTTCGTCTGCGGTCTTGTTTTACATATTCCCCCCCTGCGTCTGTCACGCTTTGCCGTATCCTCCTCGTTCTTCTACGCCCTCGGTATGTTTATACTCGTAGCTGCGGGGTATTCCCTGTTCGGCATGGAGCGAACCCTCAGCGTTTTTCCGTGGCAGTTAGGACTGGCTGTTTTCTTGCCGCTTTGGGCTGTGTTTTTGGGACGAGAGCTCATCCTGCGGCGTGCGAGACCCAGGTTTGAAGAGGAGGGGGAGGAGTAATGACGCGCTCGCGGATATCCGCAGGGCTTATCGTCGCCGCGGTGCTTGCGGCCGCAGCTTTAGCCGTTCTCCCACCTCTGCTTTTGGGGATTGGCACCTTGTGGTTCATTGCGCCGCCTCTTGGTCTTTTGGCTGCAGCGGCGATTCTTCTTAGGAAAAACTCCTTGCTCATGGTTGCGGCGATCCTTGCGGTTCTTGCCGTGAGCATTGTTGGTGTCCTGCATCCCATGCGTCTTTTCCCCTCTCAGGAACGCAAGCTTACAGCGACCGGCTACTTCCTTAAAGGACAAATCTTTGCCCTTCAGGGCGACTACACTCAGGCCCTGGCCGCCTACGAGCACAGCGAACGGGCGGGGCTTGAGCACCCCTGGGTTGCCGTTCAGCGTGCCTACTGTCACAACTTCCTGGGACGCTCCGAGAACGCCTACGAGATATTCGCACGTCTGATGCGGGATACGCTGCTCGCCACCTTGGATGTAGTCCACATAAACTATGCCCTTTCCGCCATGAAGTCCGGCAACTACAAGCAAGGTGAGCAGGCTTTCTGGCAAGCGTTAAGCTACAACTTCCAGCCTGGATACTGCTACTATCAGCTGGGTGTCTACTATAGATTGCGCAACGATCCGACAAAGGCCGAGGAGATGATGACCAATGCACATCGGTTGGCTTACAACCGTAGCCAGTGTTCCTCCATACTCGGGTCGATAGCCGAATCTCGCAGGGATTATGCGCGTGCGGAGGAATTCTACCACAGAGCACTGCGTGAGAATCCTGGGAACATCGCAGTGCATGTAAAGCTGGGGAGCCTGATTCTCCGTCATGGGCGCTCGGTGGACATCGCCGTCTGGCGCAACGGTAAACGCAAGACCTTCAAAGCTAGGTTAGAGGAGATGTCGGTACGTGAACTTTCCGCCTCTGAGCTTAAGGCCCTAAATCTATCGTCAGGCGTCGCGATAGCGAAAATAAGTCACCATAAGCTCTACTCCGTAATCGCCAGATCGATTCCCTCCGGCGTAAAGATCGAGTCTTGGGACTGGGAGATTAACCCTAAGTCGAAACGGATGGTGAAGATGATCGTGAAGTCGAGTATGGGCACGTACGAGCTTGAAGGATCGGCGCTGCGTTCGGCGTCACGTGCTTTTGATAAAGAGTTGCAGGAAGGGAACGTAATCCTCACGATAGAGAAACACAAGGTACAGAACTTGGAGGGGTTTTACAGGATTGCATCAGAGATCAAGTCTAAATATGTAAGCGATGCCAGAGAGGTACTGCTTGAGGGTGTGCGCGTGTTTGAATGGGTTCCCTTTGACCTTAGGTCCTACGCTATACTTCTGAATAACCTGGGGTTCGTCTATGCCGAAGAGGGACAGCTTGCGAAGGCGATTCCGGCCTTCAAGCAGGCAATTCGTGTTGACCCTGCGTTCATGGATTCATACGATAACCTCGCCTACATCTACATAGAGAATAAGAGGTTCTCCGATGCGGTGATCGTGCTGAGGAGAGCCCTGGAGGTTGATCCGGGCTATAGGCCGGCTCGCAGGGTCCTTGATCAGCTGCTCGCCGTGCCCGAGACGGGCCAGCCGTAGTAGCTTTCCCTTGGCTGCGGGAATTCTTCTAACTAAAGGTTTATCCTCTGGTTTCTTTCTCACCCAGTTTGGGGAAGAAGACCTGTCTGAGTTCGTCTGCCAGAGCGGCGGCAATGGGGCCTTTGATGAGATCGCGCCATATGAAATCGAAGCCATGAGTACGAAACCGATCCCAGATCATGCGGCTAAATTTCTTTACGTAGACATTTATGGGGTTGTTGAGGTATCTTATCAAGGAAGCACGGAGATACAGCATCCGGGTGGGCGAGATGTGGGGATGGTTCCACACCATGTAGTGGGTATCATAATGGCGATAGTTGCGATCAAAAATCCCGTATTCCGCCGCTTATCCGCCACCGCGAGCGCCTTTTGGGATAATGACTCCACCTGTTTTATGAAACGCAGTCCACAGGAGACGGTGCGCTGGAATGAAAAGCGCGGCGTGCGTAAGAAGTTGACCCCGATCGGGTCGAAGTAGTCGTTACGGCTATGCCGGCACTTGGCCGCACATCCAACGATAGACCATCCGAGACCCCGAGAACCAATGACCCTAATAACGCCTATTCCTGGATTCTGACTTGTCAACCCCCTCCCTGTTTACGCTTTACCCACTCTTCTTCTGACTTGTAATCGGCGAAGTGCCTTATAGACTAATCGAGAGGTACGAGCACCCAGGAGGTGTAGTCGGCGACCCCAAGATATTTACGAGATGCGGCCACCGCGAGCGCTTTTCCAGGGGTTTCGATGAACTCCCCCACGACCGGCGATGAGGGATCGCTCACGTCTATTGGCAAAACCCCATCCTCGCCGCAGGCCACGTACAGGGTTGAATCCACAAGAGCCATCCCGTAGGGTTGCGTTTCGATGAAGGCGAAGGAGAGTTGTCGGGGATTCTTTGCCTCGGAGATATCAAGGACCACAATGGCACCGATCGAGTCGGCTACGTACAGGACGTCGTCTCTGCGTAAGAGCGCTTGCGGGCTTATGGCGCCGGGATAGATAGAAAGTTCGTGAATTTCCTGATTCTTATTCCTTACCGCCATCACCCGCAGTCCGGAGTCGGGGTCGGCCACGTATACGATGGAATCCTTTGCCGCCACGTCTGCTGCCTTAATACCTTCTAAGGCTACCCTCTGCTGGAGCGGACCGCAGGAGCATATCCATAGGACCCTTAACCCTCTGTCGCCTGCGGCAAGGAATATCAGATCCCCGCTCAGGGCAAAACGCTGGGGTGTACCGGGCTGATTCAGGTCAAACTTGCGTTCTGCAAAGGGGAAGGTCTTTAAATTAAATATAGAAGCGCCGCGGTCTGCGTCCGCTACGTAAAGGTACGTTCCAGAGAGAAGAACCCCTGCGGCTCTTTTGGGCGCGGGCTCGGCATGACCCCAGGTTACACACTCCTCCCCTTCCAAAAGTCTCCCGATGCTTGCGCCGTCCCGATCCCGTGCCACCGCCCAGAACGCGCCGCTTTGCGAGGTGTGAACCGAGTGGGAGTTCTGCTGCAGGCGAGCAGTTACGCTTAACTCCTGCGGTATGCTTCCTTCCAGGCGCACCATACCCCTTTCCCGGAGCGTCAGGAACACGGCTTCCGGGGTCGGGAGGATATCGGCGATAAACCCCTCGCGGAACGGCTCGGCTGTCTCCACACGTTCGCCCTCGAGGTCGAAGATGGAATAACCCTGATATCCCTGGGCTGCGTACAGATGCTTGTCGTAGTACGCAAGCGAGACAACCTCCGAACCGCTTGAGAAGCCCTTTTTCTGGTGGGGAGAGGAAGGCTCGGCAAGAGAGAAACCGAGGATATCTGCGGCGGTGGTTGCAACGAAGAGAAGGTCTTCTGCAACCGTAAGTGCCTGGGCACCGGGAACATCCAGGGTCCGCACAATAGAGGGGTTCTCTCCAAGCTCAATGATCGCAACCCCGCCTCTGCCGCACGCCGCATAAAGAAACTCGTGGTAGATAAAGAGGTCTTTCACCGCACCGGGTGCGTCAATCGCCCCGAGGAGCTTCGATTCCTTCCCCTGCGAGAAGATTACGATCTTTGCCGAATCCGTGCCCCCTGCCAGCAAATCCCTGCGGGCCGCAAGCGCCGTCACCTTCCCTTCCACAGGATAGGCGGTCAACATCTGGGTTCCCCTGGTCGAAATCTTGAACTCGGTGATCCGGTTGCCTTCACCAAGATATACTTGCTTACCCGCCAGCGCTATCTTTCTTGAGTAGTGTGGTGTGGGGATGTGTTCCTGAGCACTGAGATCTGCAGGAACTATCGTAAGCCCGAAACCGCTTGCGGCGTAAATAGTCCCTTTGACCTCAACCAGATCCGAAAAATCCCCTGATATGAAGTAGTTGCGGCCCTCCTCGAATAATACTTCCCCTGGCTGCGCATCTGGGGGCGATGCGAGCATCAAAGTTAAAAGGAATCCTGCGAACACCTTTTGCTCTCCTTTAAGGTTGAATCCTATATGCCTCTATAGAGTAGAGGGTCGAGACGAGAAGCAGGTCTCCAGATACCGCCACCCCCATGGCCGGTCCCACGTCCAGCGTGGATATGAGCTCAGGGGATTGGGGTTTGGATATATCCACCACGTGCACCCCTGCGTCCTGTGCCGCTATGAACATATAATCCTCGTAGCGTGCCAGGGCGGTGGGGGAGCCTTCCAGTTTGAGCACGGCGAGTTTCTTAGGCCGTGTGGGGCGGGCCACGTTGACAACGGTGAGCGCACCTGAGGAATCAAGGCCGAATAAAAGGTCTTCGTCCGCATACAACCTCTCGCAGTCACGCTCAAGCGCGAGGCTTGCCACCTGCTCCGGGTTGGTGCTGTCTGACCAGTCGATTACGTAAAGGGCATGGGGGTCTGCGGAAACAAAGGCAAGCTTATCTCTGATCCTCACGTCCAGCGCCTGGCCGCCGAAGTCCCAGCGTCCCTGCTCCTTGAAAGGGCCGCACGGACAACGCCACCAGATCCCCACCCCGCGTTCATGCTCCGCCGCAAGAAGCATCTCACCCTCGGAGTCCACCCCCGAGGCTGCCGACTCAAACTGCAGGAAGGTGCGCTTCTGGGGACGCTTGGGGTCCTTTATCTCTACTACATACATTATATTACTTGTGGTCAGCACATAGACCTGTGAGCCGAAGAGATACACCCTGCGGCAGCCTGACATCTGAGAGTGCTCGCCAAGGAAACTCAGGCTGTCTCCCAGACCGACGGTCCTTATTCCGGCGTCGCCCGCCGCAAGAACCGCCACCTCTCCTTTGCTCAGGATCTCGTAGCCGGAACCCGCACCCCTGTAGAACAATCCATGCCCTGCCAGGGGTTTGGTTGAGAGATCCATATGCCCTATGCCTGCACCTGTGAGCAAAAAGCAGTCCTCGCCAGCTTTTGCAAGGTTGAGTCCCATCCCAGGGAAACGTTCTCTCTGAATCTCGACGGGTTCATCCGGGTCGGCAATTGAGAAGAGAAGGAAATCGCCGGTTCCGCAGGCGGCTACAATCCTCTCATCGAATAGCTCCAGGCTCATTACCTCACCCGTAGTCTCAATACGCTTGACGACCTTAAGTGAGTTGCGCCTGGGCTTGCTCACCCAAAGCCCCTGCTCGGCACACGCAAGGTAGACCGTCTGGTCTGCAATCAAGACATCCATAACCGCCGGGTTACCCTCGATCGTCACCCTCTTTGCCTGTAAGGCCTTTGCTTCAAGGTCCAGCACAAAAAGCCCACCTGTGTCTGCCGCAAGATAGAGCCTGGCCTCGTTACCAACGATCCTTACAGGGGGCAGGGGTAGCTGGATCGTGCAAGATGGCGAGCTTTCGCCTCCTGCAACATCCATACCATACAGCCGGGCCTTATCATCCGCAAACCAGAGCTTGTGCCCGCAGACCTCCAATGCCGTTATCGGTTCGGTATAGAGCCACTCTGCCTGCGGGTACTCCTGCGAGAAGCTGCTTACCTCTATCTTTGCAAGCCCCCTGCTGCCCCCAACAAAAAGGCTCGACTCATGGCGCACGATCAGGTTGGTTCGGCCCTCAAGCATGATCTCGCCGCGGCGACTGAAGGTTTCTTTCTCGAATACGCTTACGCCTCTGCCGTCGGCTACGTAAAGAAGCTCCTCGTCCGCCACGCCTGCCTGGAAGTGACCCCCAAGGAGCAGCGAGGAGGTATGTTCAAATCCCACCTGCAGGAAAAGGATTAATGTAAGAATCATTTCGGGACGTTCCTGATCAGATTACTTAAAGCCGGTCTATTGGCCGCGCATGTCAAATGTACGCTCCATGTTGGGTGGCAGATCGACGTCAAACAGGTTATCCCTGCGCTGGCGCTTGAGGCTTACCTCGCTGATATTGACCCGGGTCGATGCCGCATCCTGGAACGGGAAAAAGAGAGACGCGTTCATCTCTATCCTTGCAGGCCACATCCACTTCTTGTCTACAGAAAAGTCGTGGAAGGTGATCGTGCTTTTTCCTCTCGTCATATTCAGCAGTTGTTTGCTCTCCGCGTCGAAGGAAAAGAGAACCCTGTCTTGCCTGATTGCAAGAAGCGAACCTTCGCTGTAGAAGGTGTCGGTCTCGGTAAAGCCCTTGGGGAAGATGCCGAAGATGCCCAGGATGTTCTCGGCTGAGAAAGGCACGTTGCTCAAGGAGGAGAAGCTCTGATCGCGGAAGGCGGTGATCTTTGTCCCCCGGAGAAAGTCATATAACCAGAACGTATCGGCTATCCCCAGGATATATACCCCTGGTGCCCCGCCGGGGAGTCGGATATCCAGGGCGAACTTCTCTTCTTTCGCTTCCCAATAGAATCGAACCGGGGCCTCAAGCAGCACTTTCTCAGTGCTGTCGAGTAGCGCCATGATTCCGCCCGCAGCCAGATAATCGGGGGTGGAGATTTCGCTCAGGAACACAAACTCCTCAGGGTGCTCGGTTGCCTCCAGAGTCGCCGTGGGCACTGAGAGAGCGGAAAATAATCCCATAAACCACAACCCTCTACTGATACTTCTTTTCATCAATCCTCCTAAACGACTGATTAGTGAGGAATTATAGGAGAGCTCTGGCTTTTGTCAAGGCAACGTGTCCCGCGGGGACCCTGAAAGACATTTTGGGCAACCGGGCTGAGAGGCATAGAAGGATGGGTTTACCACCCCTCAAGCCCGGTGATCGTAAGGTTGGGTTGGCTTTCCGCCAGCCGTTTGAGGGTGTCGCGTATCGGCCAGCTCTTGCCCCAGGGCATCTGGGGGTCAAAGGTCACGTCTATCCTGCGCGGGGCACGCACCTTCGCGTATCTCTCCCAAAGTTCCTTTAAGGAGATTTCCTCGCCGTTCAAGCTAAGCCCTTGCGAGGCAACCTGGAGTGTATCTATCGCCTCAGGCGCCGCCGCTTTCCTGCGCAGCAAAAACAAGCTGAGAACAAGCCCGAGCAGAACCACCAGCGATATAAGAATCGGCCTGGATAGAATCCTTGCACTGGGCAGCCGATCGCGACGTCGTGGAATACTCACAAATAAATTATAGTCATAAATTGAGGCGGGTAAAGAGGTATAATCTGTGCACCAGAAGATCCTTGCCGGGCTATAAGGTTATACATGTAAGGGCGGTCGGTTTACCATCCCTTTCCCTCGAAGGATGAGAACAGGTTTCCCTGCCGCCTTCATCTTTTTCCTTCGACCGGAGGGGAGTAAATTCCTTGCTGTCATCTCCCCCTTGATGGGGGACGAAGTGCCCCTATCGGGTAGAATAAAAAAGGGGGTGATTTACTCAGCTGCACGCACTTGGTTTAAGGCATCTCCCTTGGCCCCCACTCCCCGGCAACGATATATTGACCGTAAATAGTATGCCCCGACGACTTGCGGACTTGACAACTTTACCGATTTCTGTTATTATTTATATTAGGTAGCGTTGCTGTTTTAGGAGGCTTAGTGGCAAGCGTTCGTGGAAGTGCCTTTGTAGCCATCAACCGGTGGCTTTCGGAGCGGATGAAGAGGGAAGGTTATAGAAGTTTTCTCTCCGAGATGCGGACTCCGGTGGCGCGGGTGCTTTCCGAGGGTGAGGTATGGTCCTGGTATCCCGTAGAATATCTAACAGAGATTTACGAGGGCATCGCGGCTCATCTGGGAAACGGCAACGGCAAGGTTCTGGAGAACTTAGGCGGCGCCATCGCGGACGCGGAGCTTGGAGGTGCTCCCAAGACCCGTCTGGCGCTTCTGCCCATGCCCCGGGTGGTGGCCCGCATCCCACATCTATGGTCAAGATTCAAGGACTGCGGCGAGTTCAAGGTGCTTTCTGTGGACGAGAGGCTCAAGCAGGCGGTGCTGGTGATCTCAGGCTACGATGGAGGCCCCCTGCACTGCTTCGTTACGCGAACGTGGCTCGAGCGTGTGTGCGGACTTCTCAGCGGCTCGAAGATCAAGGTAAGGGAGCGCTCCTGCCGCTGGAAGGAAGGGGGTCACGCATGCCACTGGGAGATAAGCTGGGAATAACTACCACGCCCGGCGAAGCCGGACAGTAAGGGTAGAAATATCAAGGGCTAGGGGGTTAAGAGACGTTTACCTTCTCCGCTTCGATTTGCAATTCCTTAAGCAATTCCTCGAAGACTTCCTCTTCTTCAACATCTGACTCTATATGTTCCTCTAACCATTTGAGACGCTTACTAGCAGCTTGTGCCATCTCGTTTAATGAAAGGCAAAAAGCCCGTCTATCATTCCCCCAAGGATATTCCTTACTCACTTCTTCCTTATAGGTAGATCCGATAAGATATGCCGTTATGTCAGTAGCTTTAGGATGAATCCTTTGCAGTTCGTACCGATATTTCACTAACTGAGTCATATCATCTAGGGTAATTGTGTGTTTTGGTCTTTTCAATTCTACTATAAGGAATGAACCTTCCCCTAACCCTTTAAGAATTAAATCGGGTCTTTCCCGTGATGCTTTTTCTTTGAACTTCGATTGCAATTTCCCGGCTATCACTTTGAAGGACTCATCGCTTGACACCATAGTATACGTATCATTAATAATCCATAAATTCTTCTCAAGGACCTTGTGTAATTCATCCCGCTCAAGAGTCTCCTTTTTGTTGACAAAATGGGCGAATGCTTTAAGCATTTTTCTTCTGCGCTTAACCAAAGAACTTATCGTAGCAACTTCTCTTATTCCCCAACTCCTCAAAACTTTCGCTAACTCTTTGATGTCTTTATCCTCGGCACCTTCTAATTCTGTTAGGATTAAAGCAAAATCGGGGCTTTCCACTGCTCTCAGTATGATTACTCCAAGGATACGTAGAATACGAGTATTGTGAGCGAATGGAGTCAGTTTAGGATACAACACCTCTAAGATTCTAGTAGCTTTTTCTTGTTGGCGTGCAGGGAGTTTTTCCCATCGATTCCGAAATTCTGGAATCTTCCAGAGATTTTCCTTAACCTCCTCTATCTTCTTATCTGGGATAACCTTAACAATCTCTTCTAATCGCTCTCGAAGCCAATCAATAAATTCCTTATACCTCTCATCCTGTTGATCAAATTTATAACCAAGGCCTGTAATGGCATCTTTGAGAACATCAGCATTGAATTCCCCGACTATGCGCTTCAAAATTCGCTTATCGTATTGCTTCTCCAAACCAAAAAATGAAGGCCCCTCAACTCGCCTATTATGCACCCTAATAATAATACCAGATTCGATTCTTTTTGGTTTCCTTCCCAAATCTACAATAAATCCTGTAATTTGCCCAACCGCCTCTGATTCAAAAGTAAGAAGGAACTTATGAACGTCAGGAATATCTTCTGGAATTATCTTTTGGCCATTAACAAAGATTGTGAAATACTCCGATACCCCAAATTCCATAACAAGCTCCTGAGACACTTTTTCTACACCGGGATAACATGAATGTCTACCCAACAACTCATATATCTTAACTTCAGTAGTGGAAGAAGCGGCTGTATCTTCCTCTTCAACTTCGTATGGATAGTCTTCAATATCCTCCAATTTTTCGATTTCATCCCTTTTCAATACAACCTTGAAAGATTTCCCATTCGTAACGCTGTAAAATTCGAGAACCTGACCGATAGCAAAACCCGAAAACCTCCCAACACCTCGTTCTCCTATAGGAAGTCTGTTTAGCTCAGGGGTTGGCCCTGGCTCTCGCGCCACTCCAATTGTGAAGAATGAATCTAAATCAATACCCAATCCGTTGTCTTGGATAATAAGTGGGTCTTTCGTCATAGGTTCAGGCAAGGTTACTTTCACTTCAGTCGCATTCGCATCCCACGCATTAGATACATATTCCGCAATGACTTCAACTGCCGTCTTCCAAGACCGCTTCCCAAAAATATCTGTAACAATTCTAGAGGCAACTTGGAAGTTTTTCTTCATAGGCCTACTATACATCTTCTTCTCCCTCATGTCAAGCGAAAAGCGCGGATATATTTCATCCTATTTAACGTAGCCTCTTACCGCCTCATCCTCCATTCATTTTACTTGACAACCTTGCCCAAATCCACTATTATCATTTAACAATTTGGACTAGACGGCGGAAGTCAGGGAAGGCCGTGAGAATCGGCCGCGGTGCCGCCACTGTGATCGGGGACTGAGCCTCCCGAACGACTACGAATGAGAAGTCGTAGCCACTGTCCTAAAATCGAGGTTTAAGCCTTGAGGATGGGAAGGCTGGAGGCGAAGGATGATCCGTAAGCCAGGAGACCTATCCGTCGTGCTGCCTTACCGTGTCTGCTCCGGGGCAGGGCAGGTGCGGGTATCTACTACGCCCACAACCTGGAGACTTACGTGATAAAGCTCGTGCTTTTATCCCTGCTTTTCTCGCAGGCGGAAGACCTGACCGTCTACGAGATGCCCGAGGTTGTGATTACCGCAACCCGACTCTCACTTCCTGCCGATGTCTCCCCATGGCCGGTGGAGGTCATCGAGGTAGAAGAAGACGAGATCGCCGACCTTACCGAACTCCTCTCATACAGTGTCTCATCAGACGTGCGTTCATACGGTTATGAAGGACACATGGCCTTCTCGTTCCTGGGAGGGGTTGCCGCATCCCGCGTACTCATCCTTTACAACGGCGTGCCAATGAATACCCGGCGCGACGGGGTCATTGATTTATCCTTAATCCCTCTGGCTTCCGGCGACCGGGTAGAGGTCGTAAAAGGGCCATTATCCGCACTTTACGGCTCATCGGCCATCGGCGGGGTCGTCAACGTTGTTCCATCGAGGAAAAACGGGGTATCAGCAACTCTCGGGGCCACCGATCAGATGGGCATGAACGTGGGCGCTCGCGCTATCCACAACTTTGGAATCCTTAGTATGCGAGCCACCGGTTCCTATCTTGTCAACCCCGGGTTCCGTCACAATGATGACGTATCGCGCTACAACGGTAATGCAGCTTTGTGGGTTGACCCCATCGAGGCGCTTCATCTCGAAGTCGATGCAGGCTATACCTCCCGCGAACTGGGCGTACCCGGACCTGCGCCTGATACTTCGGACACCGCCTTCGTTATGCCCTCGTTTGGAGACTCGCTTGTCACATCGCTCTACGACGATCAGGCAGACAATCTGTTCACCGCAAGTCTCAAAACCTCCTTCTCTCCATTACAGAACTTCGCCGCCTCGCTGGCTTTCTACGCGGTCCAGCAGGATTTCACCTATAACTGGAAATACCAGGGCTATAACCCCGACTTTACGACCTATACCGCGCTTGAAACCGATGACTACAACGACACCAGGTTGGGCGGCGATCTCCAGGTGACCGGAACGATTGCCGAATTCCTCACCCTTGCCGGTGGAGCCTGTATAGTCCAGGAGACGTTTGAAGGCGCGCAGGTTGCCGCAGACAGCGCCACTGACGCCACCCTCAAGGACACCACCTGGGAAGCCTCCGATATGCAGACAGGCGCCTGGGCCGAGGCATTGGTTGATCTGGGCATCTTTACCCCGAGCGCGGCGGTAAGACTCGATAACTCCGCTCAGTACGGAACCTTCATCTCACCTGAGGCCGGTTTGAGCGTCGAGGTTATTCCCCGGATGCTCTATGTTTCAGCGGCCTACGGCCAGGCGTTCCGCGCGCCCGGGTTCAACGACCTTTACTGGCCCCGGGATTTCTTCTCAGGAGGCGATTCAACCCTGGTTCCTGAAAAGGGACAGAGCACCACTCTTTCTGCTACTATCCGCCCGTTTGGGTTCCTCAAGTTCTCCCTGGCCGGATCGTGGAAGCTCATCAAGGACATGATTTCCTGGTCGCCCGATTCGGCAGGCTTCTGGAGGCCGTCAAACGTGGATCAGGTTACCATCCTGGGCGCAGAGTTCTCAACTAACTGGCGGATTGCCGACGGCCTGTTCAGCGGATCGCTGGGCGTCGCCTACAACAAGGCTACCGAGACCACGGAGATTCTGGATACCGTTACCTACGATGAGAACTTCAATACCGTCTACGAGTATGTAACGGTCGAAAGACAGGCATCTTTCATCCCTCCCTTATCAATCAAAGGAAACGTTGCGGTACGTGCCTGGAAAGGCGGCGAAATCGCCGCTATAATGACGTGGACAGATTTCCGTGTCAACTACTACACCGATTGGTCGACCTATCCCAAGTTCGGGGTTCTGGAGAAGCGAATTGACCCGTCCCTTAAGCTCGATCTTTCCCTCTCCCAGAAGCTGTTTAAATTCTTGAACTTAGAGGTGGGGGCGCGGAACATCCTGAACGATCAGACCGCCGCGCACTTCGGCGGGCTTAACGACCTGGATTACCCTACGGCCCCTAGAAGGTTTTACGGAGCACTGACTGTTACCTACTAAGCGACCTGCTTTTTGGATTTCGAGATTCGGGATTCGGGGTCCCCGCAGGAGCGCGAAGCGATCGTGTGGGGTGTTTGTTCGGGGTCCCCGCACGAGTGCGCAGCAATCGTGTGGGGTAAAGGCTACCCCACCGCGCCGCGAAGGTTCTACGGAGCCTTGAGCGTAAGCTACCTGTAGATTTACAAAAGAAGTAAAATTTAAGGCCTGCATCATGCGGGCCTTTTTTTACCCATCCTGGACTTGACATTTGCCGCTAAATGTTTACACTTCGAATATGGACATCCACGAGGAGGTATAACGCATGGTGAAAAGGCTGATTGAATTAATACTTTGCGTGATTTTCTTGATTTCCATTTCGGGCTGCCAGGAAAAAGAATGCACACCGCGTCAGCACTTCGAGATCATGCAGGAGATCAGGGTATCTCAGGAAGAAATTTGTAACAATCTTCCTCCTCTTGCACTATTTCTCAGTAGACTGGATTACGTTTTGCAAATCGGGTTTTCAAAAAAGCCAGTCCGTGAATACATAATTACGTGCGTGAAAAGGATTTGCAATAATCACGGTGTTCCTTACAGGGCATTTGACCGTGCTCACGAAATCTACGGGCTTCTGGGGCTATCTTATACAGATGAGAATACTATCGATATCAATGAGAGGTGGAAAAATAGAAATCGTGTTGGATTATGGGATTACCTGGATATTAAAGGACGCACGATTACCAGCGAAGATTTATATTATGATCTGGGCTTGGACTATCATTCAGGTTTGATTATTATAATAATAGACAAAGACGGCAATACTGTTATTGACGGCTTAGCAATTGAAGGTGCCGAATTAGATACTCTGTTAAAGAATCATTATTGTTCAAGTGGAGGTGCAGTCTGGCACATTAAAACCCATCCTCAAGTTAAGACAAAACACGTGTTTGATTTGATGGACGATATCTTTAATATCATGCTAAAGAATTCCTATCCGAAAGATGATTTTGGAATCGCCGGCAGGTTCTCTTTTAGCGAATCAACCGATATTACATCTGATCGATTGAAGAGGTTGGTCGGTTCTGGATTCTCCAAGCCTGGTATTTATACATTCTATGACAGGCCTGACTTTATAATACACATTGCCGAATCAGATGAAATCTTCCTCAACGGGGAGCGGCAATCCTCCATAGAGGAGCTGGTTAATCATTTGAAGGATTCCATTGATTCCAAAAAAGATGTTGTCCACGTCGTTGTAGATGACGAGGTGCTATGGAGTAAAGTACTTGAGATTGGCCGCAGACTCAGGGATAAAGGCCTGTGGATACATGGAAATTTTTACCGCTCAAAGTATCTCGCCGAGATGCAATCCGCGAGGAGGAGTACCCAATAAGAAACAAATCCAGACCATGAAAATCCTGGAATTTATAAAAGATGGAGTAACAATGATGAGGGAATTAGCCATTATAAGTTTGTTGCTTGCGGCGCTGTGTTAGCGGCCTCGGTTCGTGCGAAGCGTCGTAGGTGTCAAGTCAGGTAGTCGAAGAGCTTGCGGCGCTCTGTCTCGGGGAGTATCGCGTAGTGCGAGAAGTGCATGGCAAAGCTGGCGCGTCCCTGGGTAAGTGACCGAAGCGCCGTCGCATACCCGAAGCTCGCGGCAAGGGGCATGAATCCCTTGATGAGTTTTTGCTCCTTTATGTTGGTAAGCTCCTCTATCTTTCCGCGCCGGGTGTTGATATCCGCAATCACATCCCCCATGTATGGCTCAGGGGTTATTACCTCCACGTCCATGATCGGCTCAAGAAGTGCCGGAGAAGCCTTCTGGTATGCTTCACTGAACGCCTGGGATGCCGCGGCCTTGAACGCGATGTCCGAAGCATCCTCCTCCCTGAACTCCACGTCCGTAACCGTAACTCGTACCTTAGTTATGGGATAGCCCAGCATTGGGCCGGCGAAGAAGGAATCGGTAAGGCTCGAACGAATGGCGTCCAGGAACTCGCGTCCAAGCGGCACAGGAAGGTGTATTTCTACCTTTTTACCGCTCTCGTAGGGTTCAAGCTTTAACGTAACGCCGGCATAATGGGTCTTGTTGGCGATGATCCTTGAGAAGACCGCGGAGTGCTCCACCCTCTTGGTGATGGTCTCCCGGTATGAGACCTGTGGCTTGCCGGTCCGCACCGGCAATCGGAACTCACGCTTGAGCCGATCAACGATGATCTCCAGGTGCAGCTCGCCCATCCCTGAAATGAGAAGCTGTGCGGTCTCCGGGTCGGTACGTACCTTGAAGGTGGGATCTTCAAGCTCAAGGATCGCAAGGCTCTTGCCCAGCTTGGCTTCGTCCGCCTTGGTGCGCGGCTCGATCGACTGGTGGATGACCGGCTCAGGGAAGCGCATCAGCTCATAGACGATGGGATTCTTCTGATCGGCCAGGGTTGAGCCGGTGGTCACGTGACGCAGACCTGCGATCAACCCGATCTCACCCGCCTCGAGCTTAGAAACCTCCTCGAAGCGGTTGGAGTGAGGCAAGAGTAGCTTTGTGGCGCGTGAGCGCTTGCCCCCGGGGAAGCCCATTACCGTCTGGCCGCGTTCGATCCTACCGGAATAGACCCTCGTGAACGCCAATGGCCCCATGTGAGGGTCGTAGGCGAGCTTGAAGACCAGCGCGGAGAAGGGCGCGTCCGGAGAGGTTTCACGCAGGAGAATCTTTTCCACGTTTGCCGGATCGTGTCCCTCGATTGGTGGCACATCCAGCGGCGAGGGCAGGTAGTCTATTACCGCGTCCAGAAGAGGCTGCACCCCCTTGTTCTTCAAAGCGGAGCCGCATAACACGGGCACTATCTTGTTTGCAAGGGTAAGCTTGCGTAACGCCTTCCGCAGGGTCACGCTTTCGCTCTTCTGGCCCGCCATGTAGTCTTCGATGATGGTATCCTCCGCTTCGCTTGCCTTATCCACAAGATGCTGGCGCCAGCGCTTGGCTTCATCCACGAGTTCGCCGGGGATCTCCTCCTCCATGAACTCCGCCCCCAACGTCTCATCCTTCCAGCGGACTGCACGCCACCCCACCAGGTCGATCACGCCCTCAAAACCCTGCTCCGCACCCCAGGGAATCTGCACAGGTACAGGGAACTGGAGGAAGCGCGATGACATCATATCCACCACCCGCTCGAAGTCCGCGCCAAGGCGGTCCATCTTGTTAACGAACGCAATGCGCGGGATGCGGTATCTATCAGCCTGGTGCCAGACCGTCTCCGACTGAGGCTCCACACCGCCAACCGCACAGAACACCACCACCGCACCGTCAAGCACCTTGAGCGCGCGCTCCACCTCTATCGTAAAATCCACGTGCCCAGGGGTATCAATGATGTTGATCCTCGCGTCCTTCCAGCCCACGGTTGTCGCCGCCGAGGTTATGGTTATCCCCCTCTCGCGCTCCTGGGCCATCCAGTCCATGGTTGCCGAACCCTCATCCACCTCGCCCATGCGGTGTATCTTTTTGGCGTAGTAGAGTATACGCTCGGTCGTGGTGGTCTTTCCCGCATCTATGTGTGCGGCTATTCCTATGTTGCGAAGCTTGGCAAGGTTCATCTTGGATTTAGCGGATAAGTTCTGCGATCAGGTTCTTTACGATCTCAGCGGCCTTGATGCGGTCAGAGGACAGGCAGACAACGGCCTTTGCACCATGACTCTCCGGACCGAGCTCGATCTCGGGATGGGTGGGATCGGTGTTTATAACGATCTTCGGACCCGGTATGTGCGGGCCCAGAAGCGAAAGTGCAAACCGCAGGTTGTCTACCTCTTCCTCGATGCTGGCGTTCGCCAGAACTATCATCCCGTGTACCCTTTGAATGAAGGTCTGCCAGAGGGGAGCGAAGCGCTTCGCCCCGGGTAGCCCATAGAGGTTCAGTTGGTAATGGCCTATTTTTATCCTTCCGAAGTTGAGAACCGTCTCTTCCGGCTTCCTTGGTTCTTCCTCGCCGGAGACCGTATGGATAAAGGTGTTGCGGGAATCCCTGTTCGTGCCGATCACTATAAGATTGAATACCTGTGGTCCAATCTCCCCCGGAACTGCAGTCTCCTGCATCTCCTCAATCTTCTCGACTTCTTTTTCCTCTCCAGGCATCTGCGGTTCCCATACCCTGGCCGCCCCGGAAAGGGTGGTTCCCGGCTCCAAAGCAGGGGTTTTCTCAGGTTTGGTGGCAATCTTCGGAGCAGGTTTTTCCGCAGGGCGCAGCTCGATTTGTCCCTTGCCCACCATCTTTTTTATCGCCTCGATTGTCTCGAAGCTCGAGAGAGGACTCGCTGCCAGTACCTCTTTGATACTGCGGTTACCGTCTACCAGCCGGAGCAGGACCTCCTCGACCCTTGCTTCGGGCCTGGGTTTCGCCGTGAACACGGGGATAGACCTTGGGCCTAACTCCTGTTTTATGCGTTCGGTTTCGTCCAGCTCACGCAGCGCCGCAAAGATCGCCTCGTCGGTCTGAGTTTTGATCGTAGGGGTGAGAGAGAGGCTATCGGTGAGCTTTACTCTGAATCTGCCCTTCGACCAGGAAAGCAGGGTCGGCAGTGCAGCCCGTCCCTGTTTCGAGCGGCATGTTGCTGCTACGAGCTTGCCCGACATCAAGTAAAGAAACCCCTCCTCTTCATCCGACTTAAGATGCACCTCGCCCGTCTTCTGGCCGAAGGAGAGCATCTGCAACAGGTCTATGACCCCCAGATCCTCGATGTTCCCGGTGGTGGCGATCTCCGGGTCTTGTTCGAAGGTCTCCTGATAGCGCGAGTATCTATCTAAAAGTATCTCTATCCTTGCGAGTAGCTCGTGGAACTCAAACGGTTTGGTGAGGTAGTCGTCCGCCCCCAGCTTTAACCCCCTTACCTTATCCTGGGTGTCGGCTAATGCGGAGAGGAAGACGAACGGGATGTGCTGCAGCTTTTCGTTTGCGCGGACGCGCTCGCAGAGCTCATATCCGTCCATGCCGGGCATCATGATGTCTGCGATAACGATGTCGGGTATCCTGCCTTCCACCTTTGTGAGCGCTTCCTGGGCGGATGAAGCGAGCATGACGTCAAATCCCTGATCAGCCAGGCGCATATCGAGGAGATTCAAAAGATGTGGGTCGTCGTCTACCACCAGTACTCGAGGAGAGGTTTTCCCTTGTTCCATCACTGTGCCTTGCCCCCCGGTTTCAGGAACTCGTTAATCTGGGTGGCCAGACTTCGGGTATCCACCGGCTTGGCGATGAATCCCTTGCAGCCGCAGGCACGAACACGTTCCTCATCGGTGCGCTCGGTGATGGCGGTGACCGCAATGACCGGAATGTCCTTCAGTGTCTCATCCGCCTTTATGATTCGCGTCGCTTCGTATCCATCCAGACCAGGTAGGTGCATGTCCATAAGTATAAGATCGGGGCGGGCTTTTCTGGCCGCCAGGAGCCCCACATCGGCACTCGGCGCTCCTATCACCTCATGGCCTGCCATCTCCAGCACCACGCGTATAAGCTCGAGATTCCCTTCATTATCTTCAACGACGAGGATACGGCTCATTCGTTACTGCCTTCCGGTTGTGAGGATGTCAGAAGCTCGGCGATCTTTTGACGAAAGGAATCGCGGTCAAGCTGCGCCTTGCCGAAGATATCGTGGATGTTGGCCCCCAGGTGGGCTCGCTCAATCTGGGTAAGGTCCTTGGCAGTAAAGAGAATAATCGGTAATCCTCTGGTGGCTTCGTCGGACTCCAAAAGTCTCATAACATCGAAACCGTCCAGGTCAGGCATCATCAAATCCAGAATCACGAGATCCGGCTTCTCGTCGCGTGCGGCCTTGAGACCATCCACTCCGGAGGTAGCCTTGAGCACCTCGTAGCCGTCCAGCTGAAGTATCTCCTCTACCAGGCTGATGTCCGCGGGGTTGTCGTCTATCACGAGGACACGATGGAACCTGCGGCCGCTCTTGGTGAGGCGCTCGATCTTCGAGATGAGATTGCTGCGCGATACCGGCTTGATCATGTAGTCTACCGCCCCAAGCGAGAGGCCGAAACTTTTGTCCTCCACTATCGAGACCACTATGATTGGTGTATCCTTGGTCTCAGGCATCTCCTTGAGACGATGCAGTACGCGCCAGCCGTCCATCTGAGGAAGGAGAATGTCCAGGGTAATCACAGCTGGACAGAGGGTCACCGCCTTCTGCAGGGCTTCCTCACCGGTGGAGGCGATCTGGACATTGTAGCCGGCCTCAGAAAGCCACATCGACATCAGGTTAGCCGCCAAGTGGTTATCCTCAACCACCAGGATGGGTCGCTCGCCGGCCGCAGGAAGCCCCTGGATCAACTCCTCTCGCGTAGTCGCCACTGTAGGTTTCCCGGGCTTGAACTCCACAAAGGGAAGCCGGAAGGTAAACCTCGAACCCTGAGCAGGCGAGCTTTGAACCTCGATTGTACCCTTCTGAATCTCAAGAAGTTTCTTTACCAATGCCAGCCCAAGACCTGTTCCCTCGTAGCGCCGGGTGGTGGATGCATCCACCTGATGGAATGGATCGAAGATATACGGGAGCTCTTGCGGCTCGATCCCTATCCCGGTGTCGGTTACCGTTACCTCAAGCATACCTTCTTTACGCCTGGCTGCTAACTCAACCCGGCCCTGGCTGGTGAACTTTACGGAGTTGGAGAGGAGGTTGTCGATTATCTGGGTGAGTTTGCGCCTGTCGGTGAGTATGGGCGGCATATCCGCAGGGATCTCTACATGGATATCGAGTCCCTTTCGTTCAGCGACTACGTTGTAGGCACGCAAAACATCTTCAACCACCTCGCCCAAATCGGTAGGTTCGTTGAAGACCTCAAGCATACCCGCTTCAAGCTTGGAGAAGTCAAGGGTATCGTTAATCAACCTGAGAAGATGCGCACCGGAGGAGTGGATGATTTTCATATAGTGACCCTGCTTCTCGCTGAGTTCCCCAACAAGCCCATCCATGAGAAGCTCCGAAAAACCGATTATCGAGTTCAATGGCGTACGGAGCTCGTGGCTCATGTTACCCAGAAACTGCGTCTTAAGCCTGACGGCTTCCAAAAGTTTCTTCGTTCGTCTGTCTTTTTCCACGTTCACCAAACCTCCTTACTCTGTTGCATCTTTAAGATAATTAAGAACATAGTGTAAGGAAAACCAGCGGTTTGTCAATACGGCCCCCCACGCCGCCGGAGAGATCGAGGGACTCGTGCTCACTATCGGTTCACTCCTACCATTGACCCGGGGGAGGATTTAGGTATAATCCTTGTCATGATGGGGTTATTGTTTTGGTTTCTTGCAGGGGTTGGTCAGATAACAGGGGAGGCCTTTGGTCGCGAGATGTCCCTTGAGCTGGGGACGGTTACCGAACAGCCCGTTTCAATAAACGACTACGTGCTCAACGCCGGCGATAGCCTGCTGGTTATGGTAAAGGGCAGTTTTTCCTACAGCTATCCTACCCAGATTAGCCCTACAGGGCAGCTTGTAATTATGCTACCTTCTGCTCGCAAGATGGCAACCTTCGGACAGAAATGGGGAGATGTCAGCTTGATTAATCTCGAAGCGGTTGACTACGTCGAGATCGTGGACGTTCCTGTCAGAAAGGCTCGCACGCAGGTGGCTGAGGCCTTTGAGAATTTTATCCGTCCCGTGGAGATAGACTTTGTTTTGATCGGGACAAGGCTTTGCAAGATAAACGTCCTTGGTGATGTTCAGTGGCCGGGCAGTTATCTTGTTACTCCCTTTATGCGGGTAGAGGACGGTATTGATCTGGCTGGCGGCATCACTTCGATGGGATCGGTCTCAAACATCGCGCTGGTCAGGCGCTCCGGTGACAGCTTAAGGGTCAATCTTCGTCGTTATCGTGAGGATGGTGAGTTGGACGCTAACCCTCCTCTCTCGGATGGCGACATCATCTATGTCCCCAAGATGGAACGCTTCGTTCTTCTGCGCGGTGCGGTCTTGGCCAAGGAGGCCGTTGACGAGCCAAGCATCCAGGCGTCTTTGATTGCCGATACACTGAGTCGAGCGTTCAACGCCGAACACTGGCTGGAGTTCGAGAAGAAAGAGCGGGTGTGTGGCTTCCTTGCGAGCCGTGCAGTGCTTATTCCACAAAGCGATCTGGCTCACTGCTACATCCAACGTGGGGACGAGCGGATCTTTTTCGACATGCAGGAGTATCTCGCCAGCGGGCAAGGAGAAAATCCGCTCCTCGAGCATGGTGATGTAGTTACCGTGCCCCGCTCAGAACGGTTCGTATACGTAACAGGTGAGTTAAAAAAACCAGGTCCTGTCATCTACAACGAGGCCTTCACCCTAAACCAGTATCTGGGTCAGGCAGGGGGCTTTTCTTCGACGGCTAATCTAGGAGCAATCCGCGTTATCTACCCTGACGGACGCACCCGGCGCGCACACCCGGATATGCAGCTTGAACCGGGGGCAACGATCTTTGTTCCCAGAAAGCCCCTTTACGGGGTGCAGGACTGGCTTGGGCTGACCGCATCTGTTTTGAGTTTGGTTGCCGTTATCTTAACCTTTGGTGAGTGAGATGAGTTTCAACGTTGTCGACCTTTTTGTTTTCATCGTTCGGCGCTGGTGGAAGATGCTTATTGCGCTTGTTTGCTTCGGCGGATTGGGTATCGCCCTTGCCTTCCTGCTCCCAAAGAGGTACAGGGCAGAGGTCAAGCTTCTTCCCGTTACACAGGGAAGCGGCCTTGTGGGGGCGATTTCCACACTCCAGTCGCAGTTGGGGATCACCGGTCTAACTATCCCGGGTGCGGAGGGGGGAGAGATGCTCTTCTATGGAGAGATACTGCGTTCTCAGACAATTACCGATTACGTTATGGATTCCTGCTTGCTTTTGGAGAGGCTTGATGTGGCCGATCGGATCAAAGCGCGCGAAGAACTTGCGGGGATGACCGCATACAAGCTGACGACACCGGAACAGGTTTTTGTAATCGAGGTGGTAGGACCGGACAACGTCCTCGTGGCAGATATCGCCAATACTTACGCACAGGCCCTGGATCACTATCTTACCCATTCGAGCACCACCAGAGGCAGGCATCTACGGGAGTTCATCGAAGGACGACTCGCGCAGGCTGAGGTGGACATGAAAGCCGCCCAGGATTCCCTCACCGAGTTCCAACGCAAGCACAAGCTGCCAATGCTGAATCCTGAGGTCGGCGGGCAGATACAAGCCTTCGCCGAGCTCAAGGCACAGGCGATGCAGAAGGAGTTGGAGCTCGAATACATGCGCTCCTTTTCAACCGCCAACAACCCGCAGTATGAGACTGCCCGTCGCGAATTTGCGCTTATCCAGGCAAAGCTTGCATCGCTGCCTCCGGTTGCATCCCGTTACCTGAAACTTTACCGGGACTTCATGGTGCAGCAGGAGATATACATGCTGCTCATGCAGCAATACGAGCAGGCCAAGCTCATGGAAGCCAAGGACACTCCACTTATTTCCATCCTCGAGCGGGTTGAGCCTCCCCCGCTTCCCTACTTCCCGCCCAAAAAACTCGTGGTGCTGGCCGTGCTTCTTGTGGGGGTGGTGCTTATCCTCGCATACTCCATGATCAGAGTCTACTGGGAGCACATTCTCGCCAACCCCGAGGCACACGAGAAGATGTCCCGCCTTCGCAGCGAGGTAAAGAAGAGCTTTGGCCGACGCAAGCGCTGAGCACTTTCCCTCACTGTGTTTTCAGTGAGTCAGGGCAGCTATTCAGGGCTTTTAGAGCGTAATCATGCGGCTCAAAGAACTCAGACTCTACGGGTTCAAATCCTTTCCGTACAAGACGATTCTGGGACTCTCGCCGGGCATGACCTCACTTGTCGGTCCTAACGGCTGCGGCAAATCAAACGTCCTGGACGGGATCCGGTGGGTCTTGGGTGAGCAGACCTTATCTCGCCTTCGCTGCGGCAAAAGCGAGGATCTTATCTTTGCCGGAAGCGGCCGGTTGTCCGAATTGGGCTATGCCGACGTGAGCCTTATTATTGAAAACGAAGGCGACTTCCCCGATCTTCCAGCCGAGGTGGAATTGCGCAGGCGCTACTACCGGACCGGCGAGTCGAGCTTTGAGATCAACCGCGAGGAGTGCAGGCTCAAGGATATCGAGGCGATACTTCGCGGTGGTGCCGCCGGAGGCCGCCTCTACTCGGTCTTTGACGCGACAAAACTTGCCGCCATCGTTGGCGGCGAGCTGCACAACCTTTTGGAGTCCGCGGCCGGGGTGCTGGGATTCCGAGAGAAACGCAAGGAGTCCGAGCGCAAGCTCGACCTGGTCCGTCGTGATCTGGTTCGGTTGGAAGACATAATAACCGAACGCAAGCGCTTTGTTCGAAGCCTGGCCCGCCAGCGCCGGCGCGCTGGGCTTTATAAACAGCTGCGTGAAAAACTTGTAGCCTTAGAAACCAGTAAAATGCATGCACGTTTTGAGGCGGTCATCGAGGAGATGGAAGAGAAAGCCAAGATCATCTCTCTCGAGGAGGAGAAAGAACGCAAGCTGCTGCTGGCGATGGAGGTGGTTAGAAAGGAACTGAAGGGGAAGGATTCGAAGCTTTCAAGGCTCCTGGTGGTTGAGAGAGGGGCCAGGGAGGCACTTGATGAGGTGAACGCGAAGCTCTCCGAGGTAGCCTCAAGGCTTTCCTCCTCACGTACACGAAAAGAGACCCTTGCGGAAAACCTTTCTCGAATCGAGGAGGAAAACCAGGAAGCCGAGCGCCGCATCGAGGAGATTGAGGAGGAGATCGAGCGGACCAAACGCGCCCAGAAGGAGGCAGCGGAACGCAGACAGGGGGCAGAGAGTCGTCTAGAAGAGGCAAGAGGCAAGTTGCGCACGGAGGAAGAACGCCTGGCCGCTTACCGCTCCCAGTTACGTAAAACACGCGGCGAGTTGAAGGAGCTTTCCGAGGGGTTTGGGAGGTGCATAGAGGAACGGACCCGCGAGCGTTCACGTGCCGAGAACGCCGGCTCCCTGGCCTCCGCTGCCCGTGCTGAGCTTTCTAAGCTCTCCGGGCGCGCCGAAGCCCTCCGCAGCGAGCTGGTCGAAGCAAAGAATAGTCACGAGAAGAAGACATCTGCACTGACAGAACTCGAGCGGGAGATTGGGGAAGCCGAAGGCCGAATCGCCGGATTGGACGCAGACATCCAAACCTTTGAACTTAAACGCCAGGAGCGAATAGAGGGTCGCTCAAAGCTGACCGGGCAGGCAGCCTCGCTTCGGGAAAGAATCGAGAACCAACCGCGACAGGCGTTGCGTAAGAGGTTGGGTCCCCGCTTCCGCGGTTTAATGGAGGAGTTACTGAGCTATCCAGCGGAACTGGAGGCGGCCATTGAGGCGGTGCTTTACGATGTGCTAGGATTCGCTTCGGCAACCGGGATGCCCGATCTTTCGGAGCTTTCCCTGGATGGGCAGGCGGGTCTGGTGCTTGATCGCAGGACTGCTTCTTCCTCCCTGAAACGTCCCTCGGACGATCGTTTCAAACTCTGGCTCGCAGACAAAGTTTCTATCAAGCAAGGTGCACCTCGGCTTCTTGCCGCGCGTCTTGAGAGCTGGGTGCTTGCCGATCTTGCCGATCTCGATTCTCTTGCCGGACAATATCCCCGGCTTTCTTTCGTTAGCTCGGACGGGACAGCGCTTCGTTCGGACGGGATTGTCCTTCTGGGTAGACCTCGCGGGGTGCTTGCCGATCGGCGCAGACTCAAGGAGTTGGAAGATCAGGAAAAGCAAGAGAAGATCTCGATTGCTTCCCTGGAAGAAAATCTGGCCCGATCACGCAAAGAACGCGATGACCTTGCCATCAAGCTCGATGAAGCAAGGAGCTCATACCTTGAGGAACGTTCCCGCAGGCAGACTTTGGAGGCAGAGGTTGGCAGGTTGCAAGAACAGGCCGCGGAGGTGGAGAGGGAGCGTGAGCGGTTGAGAGCCGAGGCACGATCAAGAGAGCAGGAATCAGAGTCCGCTCGACAAACGCTCGCGGAGCTTGAGGGGAAGATAGGCACCCTTGAGTCACGGCGTTCCGAGAAAGAAGAAGCCCTGAGTGAGCTGGAGAAGACAGTCGCCGAGAAAGAGGAAGCGCTGCGCGATAAGCTTGCAGGCCTCAACGATCAGCTTCTTGCTCTGGGGAAGGAGGAGGAGGCAGAACATCTGGCCGGCGAGCGCAACGAGCGTCTGGAGGCCGAGCAGGCCCGTTTAGATCGACTTCTTACCTCACGAAAGAAGGAAACTGAAAGCACTCGGCATGAGATATTGGAGCTTGGCAAGGCTATCGAGGGGCTCGAGGAGGAACAAACCGCCCTTAACGAACAGCGAAAGAAGGAAACCGAGCGCCTGTCAGGAATCGACACATCCGGGGTGCTCCAGGCCAAGCGCGAGAAGGGGACAGAACTTGCCGAACGCGAGGCCGAGCTTGAGGGTTTAAGGAAGGGGCTTATCGAGCTTCGGACCGAGCAGCTTCTCTTGAAGCGGGAAAGGGAGGAACTGGAACCCCTGGTTTCAAACGCCCCGACCCAGGATCAAGACACGGACACGAAAGTGATGACACCCGAGGAGGTGGATGCCGAGCTTGCCGCACTCAAGCACCGCCTTGAGGATTTGGGGCCGGTCAACGAGTACGCCGCGGTCCAGTACGAGGAGGAGAAGGCGGAACTGGATCGCTTAAAGGCACAGCATACCGATATCAGCCAGGCGGCTGAAAGTTTAACCACTATCATCCGCGAGATAGACGAGGAGGCCCGGAGCCGTTTCGAGACCACCTTCAGGGCGTTGCGGGAGGAGTTCCGCCGCACGTTCAACTTCTTCTTCCCGGGCGGCGAGGCTGACCTTCGGCTCGAGTGTCCGGACGACCCGTTCAACTCACCGATAAACATTACGGCACGACCTGAGGGCAAGCAGCTCAAGAGGCTTTCCCAGCTCTCGGACGGCGAACGTACCATGCTGGGTATCTCCCTGCTCTTCGCGTTCTACGGCGTTCGGCCTGCGCCCTTCCTCTTTATTGACGAGCTCGACGCCCCTCTTGACGACTCTAACGTCCTCAAGTTTGCGTCCTATCTCTCGCACATCAAGGAGCACATCCAGGTCTTCGTCATAACCCACAACAAACGTACCATGGAGAAGGCCGACACCATCTACGGGATAACGATGGAGGACCCCGGCGTGTCAAAGGTCATCTCAGTGCGCTTAAAGGACGTAAAGCGCCACCATGTTGCAGTGGAAGAAGCTTAGGCAAGGCTTCTTAAGCCTGCGCCGGAGGTTCGCACGGGCCTTCAGCAGCGGTGACCGTGACGAACTCGAAGAGATACTCCTAGAGGCCGACATCGGGGTCGAGCGAGCCGAATCCCTGCTTGCCGATTCCAATGGCGAGCGGGAAAGATTGGCTGAACTTATCCGTGGTATATTAGAAAAAGCCGAAAAGCCGTTCGAGTTCGGTGCTCATCCTACGGTCGTAATGATCATAGGAACCAACGGCTCTGGCAAGACCACCACTATCGCAAAGCTCGCCACCCTGTGGAAGAACCGCAAGGTTCTCATCGCCGCCGCAGATACATACCGTGACGCCGCAGGTCTACAGCTTGAGCGTTGGGCTGCCCGAACCGGTACCGATATCGTCTCCTCAGTTCAAGGACAGGACGCAGGGGCGGTGGTCTACGACGCCCTAAAGAAGGCCCTCTCCAAGGATTACGGTGTTGTCCTTATCGATACCGCGGGCCGGCTGCACACCCGCCGCGATCTCATGGCCGAGGCCGAGAAGATCCGCCGGGTAGCCGCAAAGCTCATCCCCGAAGCACCTCATGAAGTCCTTCTAGTCATGGATGCCTCCACCGGCCAGAACGGATTAAGACAGGCCCAGGGGTTCTACGACGCCATTGGCGTCACCGGTCTCGTGATCGCAAAGCTCGACGGCACCTGTAAGGCCGGGGTGGTTATCCCTATAGTCGAACGCTTCTCGCTTCCCATCTACTTCGTCGGACTGGGGGAGCAGGCCTCAGATATAGCGCCTTTCTGTGCCGCTGAGTTCACCCGAGCCCTTCTGGGATAATCCAAATACCGCCTCTATCTTGTTACATATGGGGTGGATACCCTATCGACATCCGGGTTCCTGAAGGTATATTAAAGCAATGAGGATAGGGAGGATATTGTAATCCTATCGATGCTAACAGGAACGATGATGCTCATTGGGTTTGCTGTTGTAGAGTAGGATCCTCGGGTTGCCGAGTTGGTTGATTCCGTCAACCCCGACTCCATCCCTTGCCGCTTCGCGCTTTCAGATGGCTCGGATCGCGCCGCGCTCTGGCTTGCCGAGCATTTCGAGTCTCGTGGTTTTGAGGTAGAACTCGTACCTTTCCCCCTCCTGGTTCAGCGAGACCCGTCCTTTGCCCCTGGGGGTTGAGAACGCAGAAGCGCTGGAGACCATTTATATTAACGCTCAGTCCTCTATCGGGTCGGATACCATGTGGAACGTGGTCGCCACCCTGCCGGGTAAAGACTCCCTGCAGGTGATTTTATGCGCCCACTACGATGCCAGGACACCGACGATAACCCTGAGATGGACATACACTGCAACCGCATGGATCAGGCCTCGCAGGATATGGGAGAGGAGCTGGCGGAACTCATGGACGCCTACGACCTCAACATCAACCCTGAGATACACATCTACGACGCCGTCGAAGCCAGCGACCATTACTGGTTCTGGCAGTACGACATACCCGCTCTACTTTTATCAGAGGACTGGGATAACTTTAGCCCCCACCTGCATCAAACAGCCGACCGTCTTTGAGCTGTAAATAAGCCGTTCATGACCGAAGGGGTGACATGGGCCGCGGCCAATGCGATCTTCGAATCCGGGGATGTGGTGGAGCGCCCGGTTCACCCGAAAGAACCCATCTCAATCCGGCTCTCTTCCGATATCATCAGCTACGGTGGGTGGCTACAGGTTCGTTCACCCTATCCGGTGAGGCCGGTTATCTACGACGCTTCCGGTCGCCTGGTCAAGACCCTTGAAACTATCCAGGGCTATTCCGAGCCTGTCCGTATACCCCTTGAGGTCTCGGATTTACCGCGAGGTGTTTACTGGATCACGTCGTCGGGTAAAGAAAGCGTTGTTTCAGAGAGATTCGTTCCGGTTCGCTAAGAGACGTTAAGTTAAAATCTTACAGAAAATTTGAACTCCAGGCTTCGGGCGGGCAGAGGACTTGGGGTGTATGCGTCGTAGAACTCCCGCGCAAGTTTGTAAGCCTGGACCTCTTCGGCTGCGGTTATATAGCCGTCGTGGTTCGCGTCTCGCGAAGGGCGATAATCCTCATCGCCAAGCACGACCCTGTCCGGGAACTCCTCTTCGGTGGGAAGAACAGGGGCTGGTAACTCACCGAACACCGGCTCTTTCCAGTTAAATGGATTCAAAAGCTCGACCCCGACCTCCGCCTTGAGCCCGCCGATAGAGATTACCCTGCCTGCTCTAACCTCGCACCATGCCCACCAGGGGATATCTCCCTCCTCTCCTTCCTCACCAGGGAAGCCTGAGGCCAGCGCCAGTCCGGGCTGGATGAACCATTCTCTGGCAAGAAAGGGCATGTCCACGGGAGTTGACACGTCGGCCTCAAGGCAAAATTTGTGGCGGGAATCGAGCGGCAGCCGCTGCATCTCATCAGACAGGGAGTCCCCGGCCAAAAGGCGCTCGTAGTCTCCGATAGGGCCCAGGGTTGTTGACTTAGCTGATGCGAACCGGTAGGCGGCTCTTATGCCCAGCCATTCCGAGCGGTACTCTAACCAGGGTCCTAGTTCCAGGCTGAAACTTTTGCCCTCCAGGAAGACCCCGGCCGTTTGAACGGTGTCGGTAGGCTCCTCGGTCGGATTAAGACCTCCGGAAAGAACCCTGTAACCCAGACTTGAGTGAAACGAGATGCCTGTGCTCCAGCGCTCTCTCCATTCCTTCTGGACCTCGATCCACGAGCGCCAGGCGCGTTCGGGTGCCGGGTCCTGCTCAGGAATCATGATAAGAGAATCTGTAAGGGGCATCTCATCCCTGGTATCGAAGAAGAGCGAAAAGGCAGGAGGTACGGCAGGCATATCCATCCCTGCTCGTATCTGGACTCCCCCCAGGTAACCACGAGTTTCGATCCGCGGGGCAAGGGAGATTTTATATTCGGAGATCTCAAACCCTACCTCGCTGGTATCCGGTTTTTCTATCTCCAGATACGCAAACCCCAGTCCCGGTTCTACCCAGAAGCGATCGAAGTGGATGCGGTCACCCAGGTAAAGCCCTGCCAGACGAGGGGTTTCCTGGAAGTTTGCCGTGCGTTCCTTGGGGCCGTTCCATTTAGTGATATCCGAAATCAGGTTGAGGCTGGTGTAGCTGAAGCGGGCACGGATTTCGTTCATCTCTCCCGCGAATATTCCGACTGCCGCCCGGGCGCGATTCGCCGTTGAGTTCCGCGCGATAAGCCTGGGATAGAAACCTTGCGAGTAAAAAATCCCCTTGACCCCGAACGGGTTGCGGATGTCCAGTGCTGCCGCCGATTCTGCCGAATCCTGTTCATCGAAGGGCCGGAAGAGTGCGAGATCGCCTTCCTTGCGGCTGCCCTTCCACAGGAAGCTCGAGTAGCCCGAAAGAGACATCTCCAGGTCCAGTATCTCGGTTTGATAACGATAATTGAAGATAACCAGCTGGACTGCGGTTAGAGTCGAGGGTGCTGAGGCGAAGTTGAACGCCCATGAAGGCGAGAAGCGATCGCGTTGCTGTTGGGAAAGAAGGAGTCTGGCTCTAACAAGCATACCATCGGAGGGGATAAGGGTTGCCGAGGCGACCCCGGTGTAAGCGGCGAGGCCTCGATGCGGCAATTCAAGGTTGGCTTCAGGACGCTCGTTCCACACCCCGGCGGCGCCGTCAAACGAAAACCCTAGCTTACTCCCCAGTGGAACGTTCAGGAAAACGTCCGCACGGCCATCCCGGCCGTCGGGGAGAAAGAACGGGTCGGTTCCCTTCAGTTGAGCGTGCCAGCCATCAAGATTTACTCTCGACGAGAGCGCCACAAGAGGCGTAAGGCTTGCTTCCTCGTTCCTCAAGCCGGCTTCTTCAAGAAGACTGGGGGGAAGCCGGACGGTATGCTCACCGGTCTGCGGATCCCACAGTGGAACCCCGTCGAGCACAAAGCGCACTTCATCCGGCCGCCCACCTGCTACGACAAGGGTCTCTCCTTTGACTGATACGGGAGGGATGAACCACGCCGCACGTAGCCTTTCCTCCGGGTCGATGGAGACAAGTCGGAGAAGGTGCTCGGAGAACAGGTCGACCTTGTATTCAAAGGCGGGTTCCTCCGATTGCGAAAAGAGAACCAACCCCAGAAAGACCGGAATCAGAGACATGCTTTAGGTTAGTCTCAAACTTACGATTGTCAACAGTGCATCCGAAAAATCCCTGCTCGAAGTGACCGCGGCGTCACTAAGGGGCAGCGTGGGATGAGACTCTCTCTACGACCCGCCAGGCGATTACCAGCTTGGCGATGCCGATCTCTGTGACCATCCTTTCAGAGCGTGGCAGCACCTTTGCACCCGGCCTGCCAGCCAGATTAGCGATCCGTCCCTCCACCTCGGCGATCATCTCGCGTGGGATCATGCCGTTGATCTCTATCTTGGAAACCGGCTGTTTGCCCCGGAGACCCTTGCGGTACTCAAAGTAAAGCTCCTCGCCCTCACTTCGGCACATGCGGGAGAGATTGAGGGGCAGGTGGATGTCGGTGAGCTTCTCCCCGGTTATCCTTTGAATCAACCTGATCCAGTAGGGGGTGCCGCGCCGGTAGCGCTCCTCGGCAAGCTCTTTTTTTATCTGTACCACGATCTCCGCATGCCTTCTCTGGGGGGTGATGAACCGCCTGTAATGCGGCTCGCGCTCGGCGATGGATTTGAGCACCGCCTCTTTTGAGTGGCCGCGCTCCTGGACGTCTCGTTTTATCTTCCAAAGCCTCTTTACCTCGGGGTCAGGGTCGATGTATATGGAGAAATCCATAAGCTCGCGCAGCCTCCTGGTATGAAAAGGCAGAAGACCCTCCAGGATCACCACCCTCTTCGGCTTGAATGGGACAGGCGGGTCTATCTTGCCGGTTGAGTGGTCGTAGCGAGGCTTCATGATCGGTTTTCCATCCTTGAGCATCTCCGCATGTTCGGCCAGTTTTCGAAGGTCATTAGCCCGTGGATCCAGGGCAACTATACCAGCGCGCTTGCGCTCCTCTCTATCTAACAGATGATAATCATCCAGAGAGATGGTCGTCACCTCACTCTTTCCAAACAATCGCCTAACCCCGGCAGCAAAGGTTGATTTGCCCGAGCCGGAATCGCCAGCCACCCCCACAAGAAAGGCCTTCACCACTTCTTATGTCCCCAGATCTCATAAGCGGCACCGACATCAGGATCGCGCTCGGCGAGAGATTCCATGGATTCTCCTTTGAGCACCGCGTCCACTACCTTGCGCGCCGTCCTCGCACCCGCCCTGGTGCCTGAAGGATGGCCGTGTATGCCCCCGCCCTGCATGATGGCCACCTGGTGGCCGAAGTTCTCCACGATCGCCGGGATAAGGAAGGGATGCAGGCCGCCGGAGGCAACCGATAGCACCGGCTTGATGCCGCCCCAGTCCTGACCCAGCCACCTATCCTTTGGTCCCACCACCGCCCCGTTCATCTCCTCGTGAATCCTGAGGATTTCTTCCTTCGAGCCCTCCATCTTTCCGACAATCGTTCCCACGTGTAGCTGATCAACCCCGGCAAGGCGGCACAGCTTTGAGAACCCCAGGGTGCTCATCCCGTGCTCAGGCACCCTTGTGAACGCGGCGTACATCGCCCGGTGAGCGTGGATCGCCAGGCCGTCGGTATGGTTGCGCAGCATCTGCACTCCGGAAAATCCTGTAGTAACCACGTCGGCCATAACGTAGCGCGAGCCCGTCTTCCTTGCAAGTTCCAATCTCCGCAGCATCTCGTCACCCGGAGCGGTTACGTTGGGAAGGTAACCCTTGCGCTCGCCTGTCTCGCGCTCCGCCCTCTCCGCCGCATCAAGTGACAATTCGAGCCGCTTCTCGAAGGGGTTGAAGCCCTGATCGGTCAGATTCTCATCGTCCTTCACGATGTCGCATCCGCCCGCCATGGCCTCGTAGAGAACGTCAGCAAATTGCTCGGATGAGAGTCCAACCTTTGGCTTAACTATCGTACCGATCAACGGTCTATCCTTGACACTCAGCATATCGCGAACCCCATCCCGGCCAAGGGCAGGTCCCTGAAGACCCTCAACCATACCTTTCGGCAGCCGGAAGTCTTCCAACCTCAACCGCTCCACCGCCTTCATCCCGTAGATATTTCCGGCGATCGAGGACAAAAGCTGGGGCAGCGAACCCGGCTCGAACAATTCCGAGGGGTACGCGATCCATACGTAAGGAGCATCAATCCTGTAGATGTGGGGGCGAAGTTTCTCTCCCACTTCAGGGATCATGGTCGCCACATCCGTCCAGGTTCCGATAGAAGACTCCCCGGCCAGTGCTTCCGCAACCTCCTCAAACTTCTTGCCTTCTGCTGGCTGCACCCGATAAACTGTCAACAGATCGTTATCTGTTGGTTCATATCCTAAATCCAGGTATTCCACAAGGCCTCCTTGAAGGTAGTTTCTTTTTATTGAGTATAGGAGGAATCACGCTTCGGTCAAATAGAAGAGGGGTCGGGATAGCCGACCCCTCTTACAATCGTGGTTATGGCTATCTGATGACTATCGTCTTGACAGACTTCGTGATACCTTCGCTCCTCAGAGTAATAAAGTAGGCGCCGGAGGGAAAGCCTGCAGTGTTCCACTCAACGGTTTGAATCCCGGCATCGGCATGGCCGTCCATCAGTGTTTCGACCTTGCGACCGCAAGCGTCCCACACCTCGATACGCACCTCGGCAGGTTCAGGCAGACTGAAGCTTATCCGGTTCTCAAAATCTACATCGAGACTTGTCGGGGAGCCGGAAGGTGTCTTTTCAGCCACCGCGGGGTCCGGCAAACTGCCCTCGCGTCCGAAGTGACGCAGGGCTGGATCACCGTAAAGGGTATGTCCGTAGGAATTCACATACTTACTCACGCGGGACTCTGCGTTATAGTATTGGAGCCTGCCGGCATCCACCGCGTCGCCCAGGACGTGATCGTAGGTGGTTTTCTTAATGTAGTCGTCCAGAACGTAGTAGTAGAGACCGTTTTGGCCGCCGTCCTGGGGGCCACTCCAGCCCTGTTTGCCCAGGGCGGAGCGCGTATGGGCAACTACCGCGATGCTTGAGTAGTTCAGCAGGTCTTGCGCCAGGGAGTGTGCATCCTCGGGGTAACCGTTGAGGCAGGAGAGAAGGAACGCCACGTTCGGCTTTTCGGTGTTAAGCATGAAGGCGTCCGTGTTCGCAAGGCCGGTCGGCCAGGTGAATTCATTGTCCATGGGAACACCGTCCCCGTCGTCGTTCCACACGCAGCGGGAGAACTGGTTCTTCCACCCGTGGTTGTTCTCTACGAATATTCCGGCGTCGGTGTTTTTCAGGGTATTCTTCAGGTTGGTCTGGGTGAAGTTAACGTCACAACTGTAAAGTGATGGCCCGTCGCCTTCCTTCTCGTAGAGGGTAGTGGCCCGCGATTCTTTTATGATCCCGCTGTTCATCAGGAGATCCATGTAGTGGGCGCCATCGTAACCGGGATATCCGTTTCCGTTCTCGTTCGGGTACCAGAGTATACCGCCGGCAAGGACGGAGGTCTCTTTATAGGTTGTGTTTTTATCGTACTCGAATAGCCAGGTTTGTTCCAAGATAGAAGGGACGGTTGTCGCAAAGGAGGAGTTAATACGACCGACATGAAGCTCCATCTCGAGGTCCGGGGCGTCCTGAGGATCCTCGAAGCCGCCGGCGGAAAGGGCCTCTCCGTAGTAGCTATCGCCGTCCTCGTTCCAGGATTCCTCATCAGGCTTGGACAGGTCCCCGTAGTAGATGTCTGAGGGGATATCTGCCAGATCAGGCCACCAGCCGGCGTTGCCGTTGTTGAATGGGGCAAGTATCCGCATCGGGATGTCTGCATGGTGGCCTATGATTAAGAGGTAGTCGTAGTCGGCGGCGTGCCCGCGCAGCCAGTTGCGAATCTTTTGCGGCGTATCATCTCCTCCACTGGAGGATAGGATATCTTCCTTGGTTACTACCCCGACGTCGAAGCCGGTGTGCCTGCGCCACTGGCGGTACAGGCTGGTAGAATCTTTGAGCGCGGCGGTAGTCAGGATAAGCATCCGCGGGTTTGCAAGCACGCGGCTAGAGGGGTGGTACCACTCACGGGTCTCGTCCTTGTTGTAGATGTGTTCAGGTACGTCCGGATAAAGGGTTCCCTTGCGGATGAAGCGAGCAACGAACTCGGCGTGCTCCTCAGAGACCGGAGCGTAGCGGATGCTGACCGTCACGTCGCGTGCGAAGGAGAGTACGCCGGAGAGAGGATCATAGGCGAAGGGATAGACTGCCACGGTGACCAGCGAGTACTCGCGGCGCTCCCCTGTGGCATGAATTTCGCCCAGGTGATCCGGCAACTTCTCTTCCCCGGAGTAGACACGGGAGCGTGTCTCTTCGTAGAGCACGTGAAGGTTGTTTAGCGTGGTACTGGTGGCTCCAAGCGGTAGCGCCGGAAGTGAAGCCTCCACGAGATATGCCCCGGGCAACTCGCAGCGGTTCCCGGAAACATCCACGCTTACAACCTCACTTCCAGGGGGAAGCGCAAAGGTATAGGTAGGCATAGGTAGACGAGGATGACCTGGATACTGCCGATAACCTGCCCCGGGTATTCCTATCCGAACCTCGTCGTTATCCAACGGGATAATCTCAAAGTCGGGCATACTCAGACGGTACACGCAAGAACCTTCAGTTCTGCACAGTGGAATCCGGCCTGCCGGACCGGAGGTCTCACCGGCAAAAAGGGCAATCGCCGCAAGCACCATCATGCCCACTACGAGGGATCTTTTCATCTATTTCCTCCTTGAGTTCTAGTTTCAATCACCCTGCCTCAACCCAACACCTTTTTGTTCTCGCACCTTAAGACTTTACCTGTAGATTATTATAACGCTTCTGGGGCTTTTGACAACCCTTTGCCTGGGGTGTCTGCGTGTTGGACTATCTCATACTCCATGTCTGGGCAGCGGTTGAAATATGCATCGTCGTGATGTATCAGGACGGTATCTGCGAAGATCTCGGACCAAACGCGTTCATTCGGACAATCGGCGTCCACACGAATAACCATCCCCAGTCCCAAAAGCCCTAGCATTCCCAACACCACGAACCGTTTTTTCATAGTCAACCTCTTTCCCATAAGATTAATCGGAAAGTGAGGGGTGTCAAGAGGACGCACGCTAGATCTATGGGGGTTTATTCTCCGGCCTGGCCTGCGTGGCAGGATGATCAGGTGCGGAATGAAGCACCACTGTGCATCCAGATACCTTGACAAGTTGGGTTCTGATTCTATAATCGCGTCTGCTGACTATCATGGAGGTCTTGCGATGTTCGAGATAGAATGTCCGACTTGCGAGGAGAGGTTTTCAGCAAGTCGGGAACCTGAAGTTGGAGCCAAGCTTGAATGCCCCAAGTGCGGCGAGTTGCTCAGGGTTATCTGTGACGATCCACTAGAGATATCGTATTGGGATGATGAGGAGGAGAAAGGCGAAGAACCCGAGTCCTATGAGGAATCTTTGGACGAGGTGCAGGGGCTGGTGGAAAAGTCAGGCCGCCCGGTTTTCCCAGAGGACGAGGAGAACGAGACCATCGAGCTTCTGGAAAGAAGCATCCTATTTAATGACTCAGATGAAGAGGGCGAGGGGGAAGAAGACGAAGATTCAGACGAGCTGTTAGGGAACACCCCGGCTTGAATACGCAGGCCTGAACCGATACCTTCCAACAGACAGCATCGCCACGGGGTTGGGGGCGAATTTGTCTTCTTGACATCACCCTTAAGAAGGGCTAAAATGACCCAGATGGTGAAGTTTTCCGTATCAGGTCTTCGAGGAGTCTTCGGTGAAGAACTCAAGACAGACTATCTCGTAGCCCTCTCTCAGGCGTTTGCCCGGTTCATGGGGGCCGGGAAGGTGCTTCTGGCCAGGGACGCGAGGGTGTCAGGCGCCGAGATATATGAGGCGGTTAAGATCGGATTGATCAGGGCAGGCGTGAAGGTGCTTGAAGCGGGCATGGTCACGACGCCTACGGCTGTTTACGCGGCCAGGGCGTTTGATGCGGATGCGGGTTTAGTTATCACCGCCAGTCACAACCCGCCGGATCATAACGGCCTGAAATTCCTGGAGAGAGGCCGATTCCTTGCACCTGCGAAGATCAGTAAGTTTATAAGCTACGCAGAAACAGCAAAAACCTATCAGCCGACGCGTCACGGAGACGCTGAGGAAATCAAAGCCTTACTTTCGCATCTGGGAGCTGTGATAAATGAGGTGGGTGGAGACAAGGAACCCCGTCTGAGGGTAGGGCTTGATCCGGTGAACGGTGCGGCTGGGCCTGAGGCTTTTGAGCTTCTTGAATCCCTGAACTGCGAGGTTCATGCCGTCAACTCCGAGCCGAACGGTCGTTTCGGCAGAGGACCGGAGCCGGTGTCTGAAAACCTGGAGGGACTGAGGTCGTTGGTAAGGGATAAAGGGTTGGATGTGGGGTTCGCCTTCGATCCGGACGGCGACCGGCTGGCCTTTATCGATGAGAATGCCCGCGCACCTGATGAGGAGTACACGGTTCCTCTATGTGCACAATGGGCGCTTGAAAGAACAAAGGGCGATGTGGTGGTAAATCTTTCAACCTCCCGTTTGATCGAGCACGTAGCAGAGAAATTCGGGGTTAAGCTTCATCGCACCCCGGTGGGCGAGGCGCACGTGGTTGACCGTCTCTTGGATGTCAACGGGCGTTGCGGAGGTGAAGGAAACGGCGGATTCATCCTGCCTTGCTTCAACGGCACCCGCGACGGCCTTCTGGCCATGGCGGTTCTTATCCAGCTTCGGCGCAAACACGACTCGCTTGCAGAGATGGTGGATTCGCTGCCTACCTATCATCGGCGCAAAGACAAGTTCAGGATAGAATGGTCGGAGGGATTAGTGGAAAGGGTTGCCTCCCTGTTTCCCTCCGCCCGTAGGGATACGCGGGACGGCTTGTGGCTTGCGGAGGAGGAGTTCTTCCTGCACCTTCGGCCCTCCAACACCGAGCCGGTGGTTAGGTTGATAGTTGAAGCGGATACGAGTGAACGGGCGGACAAGATCCTCAGACAGGTGAGAAGATTATGTGCGGAATAGTAGGCTACCTGGGCAACCGCGACATAGAGTCGGTTATCCTTGTCGGATTGGAGAGGCTTGAGTACCGCGGGTACGATTCCTGCGGCATCGCCCTCGTAGATGAGGGCAAGATCAAGATTACCAAGGTCACAGGTCGCCTTCAGAACCTCAAGGACGCTTTGGAAAAGCACCCTCTTGCGGGATCGGTGGGAATCGGTCACACCCGTTGGGCCACTCACGGATCGGTAAGAAAGCGCAACGCGCATCCCTTCACCGATTCCGAGGGCAGGTTCGCGGTTGTGCACAACGGGATCATCGAGAATCACGCCGAACTGCGCCGCACGCTCGAAGCCAAGGGGCATAAGTTTACATCAGACACGGACTCCGAGATCTTACCCCACCTTCTGGCTTCCTGCTACAAGGGAGATCTTCTAAGTGCCGTACTTAGTGTGGTTAAACGTCTTAAGGGCAGTTTCGCTCTGGCTGTGATATCGCGTAACGAGCCTGACTCTCTCATCGGTGTCAGGACGGGTTCGCCGTTGGTCGTAGGCATAGGCAGAAAGGAGTTTGCCCTCGCGTCCGATCCTCTGGCTCTGGTGGGTATCACCCAGCGGATGATAGCGCTCGGCGACGGCGAGGTGGTCGTAATCCGTGCTGGTCGTCAACCTGAGGTTTACGATTTCAGCGGGCAACGTTTGAGGCCCCAGTCGGTGCCCATAGAATTCCGCCCCAAGTCCGTATCCAAGGGACGCTACCGGCATTTCATGCGCAAGGAGATATTCGAGCAGCCAAAGGTTATTGCGACTAATCTCGAACGTCGGATACGCAACGCCCGCATCTCGCTGGGGTCTGCATATCGTTTCTACCCTGAGGAGCTTGAGGATTTCGAGCACATAATCATCCAGGCCTGCGGCACAAGCTACCACGCCGGTCTGGTGGCACGCTACTTTATCGAGCGCTTCACCGGCGTGCATACCGAGGCGGAAATTGCATCGGAACTTATAGATCGCACATCCATCTTCGGCAAGCACGATCTCATGATAGCGATCAGCCAGTCGGGTGAGACCGCGGATACCCTGGCAGCCCTGCGTGCAGCACGTCGCCACTCCGACCTCAAGGTGCTTTCCATAGTCAACGTGAAGCGTACCTCGGTGGACCGCGAGTCCGACTCCTCAATCTACATCCACGCCGGTCCCGAGATCGGGGTGGCCTCCACCAAGGCTTACACCGCTGAGCTTTTTGCGCTTCTCGTTTTCGCCATGGAGCTTGCCCGACTCAATGGTGCGATGAAACCCAAACAGTTAAAAGAGATCAAGAGAGCCCTTTCTTCTCTGCCCGAACAGATGAACCGGATGCTAAAACAGGATCGCCGCATTCGCGATATCGCCAGGCAATTCCAAAAACGAAACTCCTATCTTTTCCTTGGGCGTGGGATTAACTATCCCACAGCTTTAGAAGGGGCGCTCAAGCTCAAGGAGATAAGCTACGTCCACGCAACAGGCTACCCTGCAGGCGAGATGAAACACGGCCCCATCTCTCTCATAGACTCCAAAACGCCCGTTGTGGTTGTGGCGCCGCGCGATTCAACCTACGAGAAGATGAACGCCAACATAGAGGAGGTGGCCGCGAGGGGAGGTCAGGTGATCGCGGTGGGCACTGCGGACGACCGCGAGCTTGCCAAACGAAGCGCCGCTTTTATACCCATACCCGAGGTCCCGGAGTACATACTTCCCTTCCTTACGGTTATTCCACTGCAGCTTCTTGCCTATCATACCGCGGTATTCAGAGGCTGCGACGTGGACAAGCCGCGCAATCTGGCAAAAAGCGTGACCGTTGAATGATGAAAATCGATGTGGGAAAACGAGAAATTTGGATCGGATTAATGGGTATTACCGGGACAAAGTGGGACAAGGAAAAGGGAAGAGCAGTGTAAATCTAAAAATTTCTTCCTTAATTAAAGGGAGAACGAAGGAGGATGCATGGCTAAGAGTCAATCAAAGGAACAGGACGATCGGTACAAGGCGTTGGATACCGCGATCGGTCAGATCCAGAAGCAGTTCGGCAAGGGCTCAATCATGCGCCTTGGGGAAAGCCCCGCAGGAATCGGTGCCGAGGTCATTCCCACCGGCTCCCTGACCCTGGACGCGGCGTTGGGGGTAGGCGGCCTGCCAAGGGGCAGAATGATCGAGATCTTCGGACCGGAGGCCTCGGGTAAGACCACTATAGCCCTTCAGGCGGTGGCCAGTGCGCAGCGCATGGGCGGGCAGGCCGCGTTCATCGATACAGAGCACGCCCTTGATCCGATCTACGCCAAGGCCCTGGGTGTAGATGTGGACGAACTCCTTATTTCCCAGCCCGACGCAGGCGAGCAGGCCTTGGAGATCGCAGAGATACTCACCCGATCAGGAGGTATAGATATCTTCGTTATCGATTCGGTGGCCGCCTTGGTGCCCCGGGCCGAGATCGAGGGCGAGATGGGCGACGCGCACGTCGGTCTTCAGGCAAGGCTCATGTCCCAGGCGTTAAGAAAGCTCACCTCGGTTATCTCCCGCTCCAAAACCTGTGCTATCTTCACCAACCAGATACGCATGAAGATCGGGGTGATGTGGGGCAACCCGGAGACCACTCCCGGCGGTCTGGCTTTAAAGTTTCACGCCACAGTACGCTTGGACATCCGGCGCATCGCCTCAATCAAGAAGGGAGATGAGGTGATCGGCAACCGCACCAGAATCAAAGTCGTAAAGAACAAGCTCGCACCGCCGTTCAAGCTGGCCGAGTTCGACATACTCTACGGCAAGGGCGTAAACTACCTCGGAGAACTTGTGGATGTAGGGGTCGATCTCGGTTCAGTCCAGAAATCCGGAACCTGGTTCTCCTACGGTGATGAGCGGATGGGTCAGGGCCGGGACGCGGCCATAGGCTTCCTTACCGAGAATCCCGAGGCCAAAGAGAAACTCGAAAAAGAGCTAAGAGAGAAGCTCTTTCCCATTCCTACTGCCCCCAATGAGGAGGCCCTGGGGCCTGAAGCAGCAGAAGAGGAGAAGAAGGATTAGTGTTCGTCAATGAAAGCGCAAGAGGAACGCGAAAGGGTTCGGACAGCGGCACTCAGATTGCTGCGCTATCGGGATCGTAGTATCGCCGAGATGCGCCAGCGGCTGCGCCGCAAAGGGTTCGACCCGGAAGTGATAGCCGATGAGATCGAACAACTTATTCGCGAGCGACTACTGGACGATGAGCGGTTCACCGGTGTCTGGATTCGACACAAACTCAACATATCCCACAAGGGCAAGAGACTGGTTAGAGCCGAGCTTGCGGCAAAGGGGATCGGCGCGGAACTCTTTGCACGCGTCTGGGAAGAGCATGCCGAGCAGGAGCGCCGCTCCGCTGAGACGTGGGCAAAGGCCAAAGCGGAAGACTACAACCTCCTCGATTCGTTCGAGCGCCGCGGACGGATCCGCCAGGGACTTTACCGCAGGGGTTACTCACAGGAAGCGATCGAAGAAGCTCTCGAGGAAATTGGATGAACTCAGCCGAGCTTAGAGAGGCGTTCCTTAGATTCTTTGAAGAGCGCGGACATACGCGGGTTCCATCCGCACAGCTTGTCCCCAAACGAGACCCCACCATCCTCTTCAACGTGGCGGGCATGGTTCAGTTCAAGCCCTTGTGGGCCGGGATGGTCGAACCACTGCCCTACAAGCGCGCCGCATCCGTGCAAAAGTGCCTGCGTTTGGAAGACTTGGATGTAGTAGGCACCGACGCCACCCACGACACCTTCTTCGAGATGCTCGGCAACTTTAGCTTCGGCGACTACCAGAAGGAGGAGGCCATACGCTGGGCGTGGGAATTCATCATCCAGGTGATGAATCTGCCCGCCGAACGGCTTTGGGTTTCGGTTCACGAAGAAGATGAGGAGACCGCTTCGATCTGGCGTGACGTTATCGGGCTACCCAAAGAACGAGTGGTCTATCTTGGGGATGAGGACAACTTCTGGGGGCCTGCGGGCGGCAAGGGTGCGTGTGGGCCGTCATCGGAGATCTTCTGGGACCTTAAATGGAAGGAAGGGGACTGTGGGCTTGGCCCGGGTGAGGATGAAGACGCAGAAGCGCGCTATACCGAGATCTGGAACCTGGTTTTTCCCCAGTTCGACCAGCAGCCCGATGGCTCCCGACCCTTGCTCAAGTACCCGGGGGTGGATACCGGTGCAGGGCTTGAGCGTATGGTGTTGGCCGCCCAGAACGTGGAAACTGTCTTTCACACCGATCTCTTCTATCCTTTAATGCAAGCTGCGGCGGATACATTGAAAGTCAAAATTTCAGCCGATACCTGGGAGTTCCTGGCCATCACCGCCGACCATGTTCGCGCCGCTACCTTCGTGATTGCCGAAGGGGTGCGGCCTTCGAACACCAAACAGGGGTACGTGATAAGAAGGGTTCTCAGACGTGCCATAGGCGCTCTTTACCTTTTAGGTATAGAGAAATCACTTCTATACCGGCTCTCAGGTCATGTGATTGAGCAGATGCGGCACGTCTACCCTGAACTCGAAGATCGCCGCGAGCAGGTGGCTTTGATGATTAAAGGAGAAGAGGAACGTTTCCTGAAGACCCTTGAGGGTGGTATGAGATTATTTGAAGACGCCGCCAACGCGGGAAAGATATCGGGAGAAGATGCCTTCAAGTTGCATGATACTCACGGCTTCCCCATAGATTTGACCAAGTGGCTGGCCAAACACAAGGGGATCGAGGTCGACCTTGAAGGCTTCGAGAAGGCAATGGAGGGTCAGAGGGAGATATCAAGGTCTTATGTCACTCAGGTGGCTGTTGAAAGCGATTTTAAGGTAAGTATTGTTGAAACGTTCGTAGGCTACGATAATACGGAAGTTGATACGAGGATAGTTGTAGAACCTGTATGTGAGAAGGGGAATAATGTAAAACTAAGACTTGGTAAATCTCCGTTTTATACAGAGGCAGGAGGTCAAGTATCCGATACTGGTCGGATAGTTGGAGATGATTTTGAGATAGAAGTTCTTCATGTCGATTATGACAATACAGGGAATCGTGTTACTCACGGTCGAATGATTCGCGGGGAATGCTCTGAGGATTTAAAAAACAGACCTGTTAAGGCCATCGTAGACCTCGACCGCCGGATGGAGATCGAGCGGGCGCATACCGCTACGCATCTTTTGCATGCGGCACTACGCAAAATCCTGGGCGAGCACGTAGAGCAGGAAGGTTCGTTAGTTGAGCCGGGTCGTCTGCGCTTTGACTTCTACCATCCCGAACTCATGAAGCCTGAGGAGATTCGTGAGGTTGAAAAACAGGTCTATAACTGGATCATTGAAAACCACGAATCTGAAGTGAAGGAGATGACTAAGGACGAGGCTGAGAGGAGAGGGGCTTTGGCTTTCTTCGGCGAGAGGTATGGGGAGAGGGTCAGGGTGGTTGAGATCCCCGGCATCTCAGCCGAGCTTTGCGGCGGAACGCATCTTAAGCGAACAGGTAACATCGGAATGTTAATCATCACGTCAGAAACCGGCGTGGCTGCTGGCATCCGTCGCATAGAGGCGCTGGTGGGCGAACGCGCGTTCAAGGAGGTGGAGCGTACCCGCGAAGTTATTACAGAACTCTCTCAAGTTTTGGGCACCGAGCGCGAAAAACTCATCAACCGGGTCGAGGAGCTTAAATTCAGCCTCTCCGCCGCAGAGAAGGCGCGGGAGCGGCTCGCGCGGCACTACGTGGATAGTCTTGCCGAAGGCATACTGGAGCGCGCCGAGAAGATCGACGATGCGGAATTCGTTACCGCCAAAGTCGAAGGTATATCCCGCGAAGATATGCGGCTTCTGGCCGATTCGCTTAAATCACGTAAAGCAAAGATATGCGGATTTCTGGCCTCTCCGGACAAGAAGAACCGACTGGCTGTGCTGTGCTTTTCGGCCAAATCCGTTGCCAAAGACTACCCGGCAGGGGATATCCTAAAGGACGTAGCATCGAAGCTTAAGGGTGGGGGCGGCGGTTCTTTAACCCTGGCCGAGGGTTCGATCGCCGAGGCATCGCTTACCGAGTTAACGTCGGTGTTCCTGAAAGCGGTTAAGTCTGGAAGGGGGAAAAGATGAGCGTTATTTTAGCTGTCCTGCTCCTCGGTGCGGGTTTTACCGACCCACACATCCCATCAGGCGAGCGGGTGGTCTATCTGGGCTATGATCAGGGAACCACTCGTGAGATAATCCACGAAATCTACGATAACGGTAACAGTTACTACTCGGTTCACAAGCACATAGATACCACGAGAATCGTCATCAAGTGCTGGGTGCGTAAGAGCGATTTCTCAACCATCAAGGTGATAAAGGATCGTTCGGGCCGCTTCCAGCTTGGGGTGGAACCTGTGGAGGGGGGCATCCTGGTCTCCGACGGGTTCAAGGGCAAACAATCCATGCTCAAGCATGAGGGTCGCTTCTACGACCGGCATACGTTGATTGAGGTCTTCCGTGGATTCCCATTTGACCAGCCCGAGACCATCGAATTCGGTTTCTTTGAATTCAACCTTGAAATGGTCATCACCGGCACGTGCACCTACGGCGGGATTCACACGATCAACACGGATGCAGGGGAGTTCCGTTGCCACAAGCTGACCCTGGGGTTCAAGAGTAAGCTTGTGGAGACCCTCTACAAGGTACTTCTGGCAGGGCGTAGCTTTGATTTCTACTACGAGGTTGCCGAACCGCACCGGATGATCTACTGGACCGACAACAAGGACGGCTACCTGAAGCTTATCCGCATCGAAAGCGAGGGCGGATGAGCGAAAGCTGGGAGATCATCGAAGCCTTGCTTTTTGCTTCGCCCGAGGTAGTGAGCACCCAGCGTTTGGCGAAAGCGGCGGAGATGACGCCCTCGGAGGTAGAAGTCTGCATCGCCAAGCTGAACGCGGACTATGAGGCGCAGGGTCGAACCTTTCATATCCGCCAGGTGGCCGGCGGCTGGCAGATGGTTACCCTGCCGCGATTTGCGCCGTGGATCGTGCGTCTCTACTCAAGAAAGGGCCACGACCATCCCTCCAAAGCCGCACTTGAGACCTTAGCTGTAATCGCCCACCGCCAGCCCATAAACAAGCCCGATATAGATCAGGCTCGCGGGATAGATTCCTCATATATCCTTTCCACCCTCTTGGAACGCGGGCTTGTACGCATCAAGGGGCGCGACAAGCGTGCAGGGCATCCTTACGTTTACGCTACCACCCCCAGGTTCCTTGAGTTCTTCGGGCTTGTCTCACTTGATGAGCTGCCCGATCTTGAGGAGCCGGCCGTTAAAGAAGAAGACATATTGCCTCTGGAGGAGGGAGAAGGGTCCGGGCAAGCAGAAGAACATCGGGAAGAAGCCGCGGAGGAAGTGGACGAGGATGCTCTGGCCGCCATAGGCTATCGGATCGAGAAGAAGAGTGAAGAGCAGGAAGGATCCAGTGGAGAAGCATCCGCAGGAGCAAAGAGTGAAGAATCTTGAGCCGGATGAGCCACAGGCGCTTTTGATATGCGGACTGCTTTCTGTGGAAAACGATTTGATCAAAAGCATTGAGACAACCCTTGAAGAACAATTCGGGTCAGTGCTTCTGCGCAGCGAACTCCTTCCCTTTACCTGGACCGACTACTACAACGCCGAGCTGGGCGAGGGGATACTGCGGCGCTGGGTTATCTTCTCCCCCCTGGTGAACTTGGTAGAGCCTTGGCGATTCAAACACGCCAGTTGCAAGGTAGAGGATTCCTTGAGCAAGAATGGCAAGCGGCGGATCAACGTAGACCCCGGATTCATTCGACTGGACGGGTTATGGCTTTTGACCACAAAACCGGCAGGGCACCGCGCCTATCTTGGGGAGGGCGTATGGATCGAGCTGACCCTGCGGTTCCTGCACGATCGCTGCGAGGAGATGCCCTGGACCTACCCCGACCACCGTGACGCCGGAGCCCAGGCGTTCTTCCTTAAAGCGCGGGAGTTTCTAAAGAAGGAGTTGCATAATGTTTGAAGCCCAGGTCAGTGTTCCCTTCCGCTTTAGTCACAGTCTGAAGGGGCTTGGAAAGGAGTTTGAGGAGGTGCACGATCATACCTGGGTCGTAACCGTTAGGCTTTTAACCGCTGCTTTGGATCAAAGGGGAGTGAGCGTGGATTTCACGAAACTCAAGACAAATCTAATCAAACTGCTTGAACCTTACCAGGGTAAGCTCCTGAACGACTGCGAAGCCTTTAGCAATATGCAGCCCACTGCCGAGCACATCGCGATCTGGGTGGTCGGGAAGCTGGAAAAGACTTACCCGGGTCTTATCCGCGCGGTAACCGTCGGTACAGGAGAAGAATGGGCTCGGTTTATTTTAGAGGGTTCCTGATGTAATCCTTTCAGTTCATTCTTCCGCAACCAGCGAATAAGTCTGCTTTAGTTTTTCCGCCACGAATTTGCACAGAGGTTTGCGTGTTGGTTTTCAGCTCGGCCAGCACGATCTCCGATCTTTTCACCGTAGGGGAAAAGGAGGATTAATTTGCGCTCCTTATGGTGAAAGCGAGGGTCTTGCCTTTGTGCTCCATCTCCACCAGCAGTGCTTTCATCTCAAATGCGTCCAGGAGGGGGAAGAGCTTTCCCTCTACGTCAGCCGGGGTGAAGCCTGAGGTGCGGTCGGCGGCATAGATCAGATACTCCTTTAAGGCTTCCTTGAACATCGGCCAGTTGAGGCAGGCAACGGGTTTCTTAATGGCAGCTGTTTCACAGTATGCAGCGAACTCCTCTGATTTATCCAGCGTCATTGACGCCGCTTGTGCTTCAAGAATCCATGGCACGAGAGCCGAGTCGCTGGCAACGGTAAGGTAGGCCTCTCGATCCAGCGTGAATGAGATAGAGGCTATGGTTTTCCCATCGACTTCTCCTTCTATCGTTACAGAGTCAATGTAATCCTCGACCAAGAACATCTCGTTGGCCCTGAGGATTGTGCCTCCCATCAGAAGAGCCAGCACTATTGCGATTGCGTAAAGAGAAAAGGAGAAGACGAAAACATCTTCACTGCCTGCGAGAAGACGCCCGTCTTCCTTACGCGGATACCCAGAAGAATGTCTCTGTAAACGGCTGAAGAAAGTTGACATTGGGTTAGAGGGCGTTATTATTTCACGTTACAACGATTATACTAAGACCTTAAGGAGGCTTCATGATCGGATTTCTGATAGTAATACTTCTGATCGGAGTGGGGGTGCTTTTGTTCTTCGGGTTCAGGCTTCAACGGATGCTGGTTAAGCAACCGGCCACGGGCGAGGTTGACAAGACCCGCAGGCGGGTCAAACCCATCGCCTACATACTGGGAGCGGTAGTTGTGTTGTTCCTGGTCATACTCGTAAGCTTCATCCGAATTGTCCCTGTAGGCCACGCGCTTGTTATCTTCTGGATAATACCCAAGACCTACTCGGTCGCCCGCGAGGGTATCAACTTCATCCCGCCCCTCATCACCCAGACCTCGCTTTACGATCTCAGGCGCATCGACTACACCATGTCGAGCGAGGCCGAGGAAGGACGGCGCAAAGGGAAAGACGACGCCCTGTGGGCACCCACCAAGGAAGGCCTGCAGGTAGGGCTTGATCTTACCTGCTGGTATCGGCTGGACTCCGAGAGGGTCTTCGATATCCACCGCCTTATCGGACCTGACTTCGAGGCGAAGGTGGTGAGGCCGGCCATACGCTCCATTGTACGCATGACAATGTCCGGTTACGGCATCATGGACATCTACTCCAACAAACGCGAGGAGATCCAGGATCAGATATACAAGAAGATCAAGCGCCAGCTTGGCCTGGACGGGATAATCATCGAGGGGGTGGCGATTCGAAACGTGCAGTTTACCGGGGAGTTCGCCAGGTCGGTCGAGGAAAAACAGATAGCCCAGCAGAAGGCCCAGAAGATGGAGTACGTTCTGGAGGAGGAACGCAAGGAGGCTGAGCGCAAGGAGATAGAAGCGCAGGGTAAGGCGAAAGCGATAGCCATCGTATCGAGGGAACTTCGCACCAACCCGAACTACATCAAGTACCTCTACGTTGACAAGATTGCCGACGACGTGAAGGTTATCGTCTCCGACCAGTCCACCATCATGGACCTCAAAGGTTTGATAGGGCAGTAACCCGTAACACGCCTGTCTCTTTCTTCCGTATGGGACCATCTGTTTGGATGTAAGGAATGTCAAATAGCGGAACAGACATGCTTCTCGGGGTCCCCGCGGCGTCACGCAGTGACGGCGTGGGGTGAAACAGTGTGGTTAGCTGAACTTGCGGTCTCAGGCTTCCGCAATCTGGCTGAGCAGAAACTTGAATTTGATCCGAGGGCCAACCTTATCTTCGGGCCTAACGGTGGTGGCAAGACGAACCTTTTGGAGGCTGTGGCCGTGCTTGCCTCGGGCCGCAGCTTCAGAACCCTGCAAGACTCGCAGCTTCTGGGCTTTGAAGCCACTCATTTCCGTATAGCCGGGAAGGCAAAAAGTTCCAGGGATAAGGAGTGGTCGGCCCGGGTTTACTTCTCACCTGCTGAACGCAAGCATTACTTCTTTGACCGGCGCGAGATAGCCAAACGCTCCCTTTATGCCGGCTGGCTTCCTGTTTCGGTTTTTCTCCTGGACGATCGTCGGGTTGTGGCAGGACCTCCGGCCCAGCGCAGGGCTTTTCTTGACGATGCTATCGGCAAGGTGTCGCGAACCTACCGTTTTCTCCTGGCCGAGTTCCGCAGAGTACTTCTCCAGCGTAACGCATTGCTGAGCAGAAACGGGAGCGACGCTGAGCTCCGAGTGTGGGATAAGCGACTGGCCGAGCTGGCAGGCGAGATCAGCGGGCGGCGCTCGGAGTACTGGCAGAACTTCAAGACCCGCTTCGAGCAGATGAGCCGGTGTTTCCTGCCCGCTGATCAGATTCGGCTTGGGTATCTTCCAAACGTTGGCGGGAAAGAAAACTATCTTGAGGTTCTGGCTCGAAGCAGAGAGACGGAGCGTCAGGTTGGCTACACACGCCGGGGTCCGCACCGAGACGACTTTCGTATCCTTCTCAACTCTCGCCCATTGCGTGTCTTCGGTTCCCACGGAGAAGAGAGGCTTGCCGCCCTCGCGCTTGCCCTGGCTGAGGCCGAGACAGCTCTTGCTTCAGGTCGCAGGCCAATCTATCTCATGGACGACGTGGCAGCCGAGCTAGACGATCGTAACACACGCCTGCTTTTTGACCTTATTCGCTCCAAGGGCCAGCTCTTCTATGCCTCGGCCCGTCCACCCGCAGTTGAAGGAAGACGTTTCCATGTCAGGCAAGGAAAGATCAGGCCGGTTTGAGCCGCTGGGGCAGGCCCTCCAGCGTATCATGAAGAGACGGCTGGGCAAGCGGCTGGCCTCCTATGACGCGGTCAAGGTTTGGCCACTGGCCGCAGGTCCCGAAATCGCTAAAAGATGTGTTGCATTGGGCATAAAATCGGGTATACTTTACGTTGGGGTGCCTGATAACGTCTGGCTCACCGAGCTTGGTGCTTTAAGGGAGAAGTTAATCCAGAGCATCAACGAGAAGCTGGGGAAGGAGGTGGTGAAGGGAATCAGATTTCAAATCGGAGTTCCTAAGACTCGGAGTTTTAAGAGGAAGAGATGACGAATAAGTATGATGCGGCGCAGATTCAGGTTCTAAAGGGACTTGAGGGTGTACGCAGGCGTCCGGCCATGTACATAGGCGACTTGGGTGTGCGAGGTCTGCACCATCTGGTTGTAGAGATCGTCGACAACTCTATAGACGAGGCTATGGCCGGGGTATGCAAGCACATAATCGTTACGCTGGCGGAGCCTAACAAGATCTCCATTGAGGATGATGGGCGCGGCATACCTGTGGATATTCATCCTGAGCTGGGCATACCCGGTCTTGAGGTGGTTATGACCCTTCTTCACGCCGGGGCCAAGTTCTCGGGCAAGGTATACACCATCTCCGGCGGTCTGCACGGCGTGGGTGCGTCGGTGGTGAACGCGCTCTCAGAGTGGATGGAGGTGGAGATTTACCGCCAGGGCAAGGTATACGTTCAGTCCTATCGCAAGGGTGAACCTACCGGCCCCATACAGGTCAAGGGTACGACCAATAAAACCGGAACCACAACCACCTTTATCCCTGATTCTGGTATCTTCAAGCGCCCCATCTTCAACCCTGAGATCATCTCCACCCGGCTGCGCGAGGTAGCCTACCTCAACCCCGATTTGAGCATAAAGCTGCTTGATAACGTCAAGGGAACCGAGCAGGTATTTCACTACAAACGTGGGATAGTAGACTTTCTTGCCTACCTGGATCAGGGGCGGACCAGGCTTCACAAGCCTTTATACATCAAGGATTCGCGCAACGGTATCGAGGTTGAGGCCGCCATCGAATATACGGACAGCTTTGCCGAAAACATCGTTACCTTCGTCAACACCATCAACACCCATGAGGGCGGGACTCACCTTGTGGGTTTCAAGGCCGCGCTCACCAAGACCTTAAACGAGGCGGCGCGTAAATCCAACTCGGGCAAGAAACAAGTTGATCTTACCGGTGAGGACGTACGCGAGGGGCTTACCGCTGTCCTGTCCGTCCGGATGCGCAACCCGCAGTTCGAGGGACAGACCAAGACCAAGCTGGGCAACAGCGAGGTGAGGGGAATCGTAGAATCCATCGTTTCGGAGGGGATCTCCAGTCACTTCGACGAGCAGCCGCGAATACTCAACCTCATCCTTCAGAAGGCCACCGCTGCGGCGCGTTCGCGCGAGGCGGCACGCAAGGCACGCGAACTCGAACGGAAAAAGAGTTTTCTTGCCTCCGATACCCTGCCCGGCAAGCTTGCTGACTGCTCATCGGATAATCCGGATGAGTGCGAGCTCTTCATAGTGGAGGGCAACTCGGCTGGCGGCTCGGCCAAGCAGGGGCGCGACCGCCGATTCCAGGCAGTGCTTGCCATGCGCGGAAAGATACTCAACGTGGAAAAGTCCGGCCTTAACAAGATATTGGCCAACACGGAGATCAAAGCGATCATCAGCTCGGTGGGTACGGGCTTCGGGGAGGAGAGCTTCGACGATTCGCGGGTGCGCTACTCCAAGATCATCATCATGGCCGACGCGGACGTGGACGGCTCCCACATACGCACCCTTCTATTGACGCTTTTCTACCGGTACATGCGTGATCTTATAGAGAACGGTATGATTTACATCGCACAGCCGCCCTTATACCGGGTCAAGCAGGGAAAGAAGGAGCAATACCTCTTTTCAGACGAGGAGCTGGAGGAGTTGCGCAAGAAAACCTCCCATCCTGAGCGCCTTGAGGTGCAGCGTTTCAAGGGACTGGGCGAGATGAACCCGGAGCAGCTGTGGGAGACGACCATGAATCCCGCCAGGCGCATACTGAAGAAGGTTTCGGTGGCGGACGCGACCGAGGCTCACCGGGTCTTCTCGGTGCTCATGGGTTCGGAGGTCGAGCCGCGGCGGAAATTTATAGAAGAAAACGCACAGTTCGTCGAGAACCTGGACATTTAGGAGGATTTGTGGAAAGACACGATCTTTTCAAGGAGTTGACTGAGGCATTCGGTCCGTCGGGATACGAGGGCGACGTTCGTGCCATAATGGCGCGGCACTTTTCAGGCTCTATGAGCGTCTCCACCGACCGGCTCGGCTCGGTAATCGGCTTCCATGATGGTGACGCGAAAGGCCCCAAGGTTCTTCTTGCGGCCCACATGGACGAGGTCGGGTTCATGGTCAAGCACGTCACCAAGCAAGGCTACATCCGGTTCCTGCCCATAGGCGGCTGGTGGCCCCAGGTGCTTTTGAGCCAGCGCGTTAAGGTTCGAACCCGTAAGGGTGATTTCGAGGGGATCATAGGCTCCAAGGCACCTCACGCCATGAAGGAGGAGGAGCGCAAGAAGCCCCCGGAGATGGACAAGCTGTTCATAGATATCGGTGTGGTGGGCGAGAAGGGAGCGGCCGATGCGGAGGTGCGCCCCGGCGACCCTGTGGTTCCCATCTCAGAGTTCCGACCGCTTGCAAACGGTGTGCTGGCCGCAAAGGCGTGGGACGACCGGGTGGGATGCGCGGTGATCGCAGAGATGGCCCGGGAGCTGGGCTCGCACCCTAACCGTCTGTACCTGGCCGCTACCGTTCAGGAAGAGGTAGGACTTCGCGGGGCGCGCACCGTAGCCGGGCTGGTTGAACCCGATGTTGCCATCGCCGTAGACGTCTCGCTCTCTTCTGACACCCCTGGCGAGGATTCCGACGCGGTGGAGAGGCTCGGAGCAGGTGCCGCGGTGCTGGTTTACGACTCCACCATGATACCTAACGTAGCCCTGCGCGACTTCATCTGCGAGGTTGCCGAGAAAGAGGGCATCAAATATCACCTTACCTCCCTTCGTGGGGGCTACGATACCGGTGTTATACACATCTCAAAGATCGGTGTCCCTTCCATAGCCCTGGGACTGCCCTCGCGCTACATCCACTCCCACGTCTCGGCGATCTATGAGGAAGACTACGTTGCACTGCTTAACCTGCTTAAAGCAGTTGTTAAGCGCCTGGATGGCAAAAAGCTCAAAGGGATTTTGAAATTCGCCTGAAGGAGGTTTGGTGAACGAGCCTGAAAATACAAGGACATTCGGATTCTTCGGACACGGCGGGTCGGGGAAAACAACCTTGGCCGACGCAATCCTATTCTATACCGGTGCGAACACCAGACAGGGCAAGGTAGATGCAGGCACCTCGGTCTTCGACTTCGATGAGGAGGAGATCGAACGAAAATCGAGCCTTGCGCTGGCGGTCGCATCCTGCACGTATCAGGATCACCTTTTTACCATGGTTGACACCCCGGGGTACGCCGATTTTGTGGGTGAGATGATCTCAGGCACCAGTGCGGTTGACCTGGGTGTGGTGGTAGTGGATGCGGCCGAAGGTATAGGGGTGGGTACGGAGATGAGCTGGAAGCGCCTTACCGACGAACGCAAAGGAAGGGTGTTGTTCATCAACAAGCTGGGTAAGCCGGACACCGACTTTACCTCTGCCTTCAACCAGCTGGTGGAGGCATACGGGACCTCGGTGGCCCCGGTTACCATCCCTGTCGGTGCCGGCTCGAAACTTTCCGGAGTGGTTGACCTTCTCGTGCAGAAGGCATACGTAACCAGGGACGGCAAGACCGAAGAGGTTGAAATTCCCGACGAGGTCAAGGCCGAGGTTGAGACCTACCGGGAGAAGCTCGTTGAGGCGGTTGCCGAGCTGGACGAGGGGCTCTTAGAGAGCTATCTCAATGGCAACGTCCCCACCGTAGATCAGATGACTCCTGTCCTCAAGAAGGGCATCGTCGAAGGCGCTTTATACCCGCTGTTTGCCGGAGACGCACTCTCCATGATCGGGGTGCATCCTTTCTGTGAGTTCGTGGCTTCCTTCTTCCCCTCCCCACTGGAGATCCCCGCAATCAAGGTTACGGAGGGCGGAGAAGAAAAGGAGATTCCCCCTCAGGCGTCTGGCGAAACCATCGCTTACGTGTTCAAGACCGTCTCCGACCCCCATCTGGGCGATCTTCTGTACACAAGGGTGTTCTCAGGCGAGATAGCCTCCGGTGCGACCCTTAAGAACGTAGATGCGGGTGCCTCGGAACGCATCGGACAGATCCTTTCCATGCAGGGCCGGGAGCGCAAGGATGCAGGTAAGCTTACCACCGGTATGATCGGCGGTCTGGTCAAGCTGAAGTCGACCCACACCGGCGATACCCTCACCACCTCCCACGAGGTATCCCTGGGCAAGTTGGAGTTCCCCAACCCGCCAATATCGGTGGCCATCGTGCCCCGGTCCAAGGGCGACGAGGAGAAGGTCTCAAACGCACTGGCTCGTCTGCACGACGAGGACCCGACCTTCGTCTACAGGTTCGATCCCGAAATCAAGCAGCAGCTAATAAGCGGCATGGGTGAGCTGCACCTGGACGTAATCCTGGCAAAGCTCAAGAAGAAGTTCGGGGTGTCGGTGGATACCCGCAAGCCGCGCATTGCTTATAGAGAGACCATCACCGCGAAAGCAGTCGCTCAGGGCCGTCACAAGAAACAGACCGGAGGTCGTGGACAGTTCGGGGACGTATTCCTTCGCCTGGAGCCTCTGTCACCGGGGTCCGGAGTAGAGTTCGCCTCAGAGGTCTTCGGCGGCGCCATACCATCCAAGTTCATCCCCTCGGTGGAGAAGGGTGTACTCGAGTCCGTAGCCCAGGGTTTTTTGGCCGGCTACCCGATGGTTGACCTCAAGGCAACGGTCTACGACGGAAGCTTCCACCAGGTGGATTCCTCAGACATCGCGTTCAAGCTGGCCGCCCAGATCGCATTCAAGGCTGCTTGCGAGAAGGCGAATCCCATACTGATTGAACCCATCCTGGCCGTGGAAGTTACCGTTCCCGAGGAGTTTATGGGCGACGTTATAGGCGACCTGAACTCACGGCGCGGCAGGATCCAGGGCGTGGATTCAGTTGGGCGCAGCCAGGTGATAAAGGCGCTGGTGCCCGAGGCTGAGGTGTACAAGTACGCCACAACCCTTCGGTCGGTGACCCAGGGCCGCGGGTTCTTTACCGCCCGCTTCGATCACTACGAACCGGTGCCATCGGAGTTCTCAGCCAAGGTCATCGCGGAGGCGAAAAAGGCCAGAGAGGAATAAAACACCCCGCACGTCCACTTCGCGCCCGCGCGGGGACCCCGGCAATTAGTGCTCCTTTTCGCTTTCAGCGAAAAGATCGCAGAATGAATCTGTAGGGGCCGACCTTGCCGCATTTCCACGCGATCTTTCGTTGCTGCGCAACGAAAGGAACATGTATTGCCTTGACATTTCGCTTTCTTCTCCTATTCTATCAATCATGCAAGACCAGGGAAGACGAATGCGGCGTGTCGTGACGATAACGCTAATCGCTTTAAGTATCATGAGTCTCACAACTTGCAAGAAGAATCGGTCTCAGCCGTCGACAGACAAGGTCAAGGTGGTTGTTACTATCCCCCCTTTGGCTGACTTTGCTCGGCAAGTCGGGGGCGACCGGGTCCAGGTTGCCACGCTTCTTTCCCCTGGTGCGTCACCTCATACCTTCGAGCCGACACCTTCGCAAGCCAAGGCCGCTTCAGAGGCCGAGCTCGTTGTTCGCATCGGTCTTGACATCGATCACTGGCTGGAGGGTTTGCTGCCTCAAGATGCACCCCTCATCACCGCTGCCAAGGTTTCGGGGATAGAACTCATATCTGAGAACGAGCCTCACCACAGCGCCAATCCCCACATCTGGCTCGATCCCATATACGCCAGGCTGATCTCCTCTGCAATCGCAGATTCCCTCATCAGTCTCGACCCTCGAGCCAAGCCGGTCTATCAAGCCAATTGCGACCGCTATCTGGAAGAGCTTGACTCGCTCAACGCCCGCATCGAGGCCGCGGTGATCTCCTTCGCTTCGAAAAAATACGTATCCTTCCATCCTGCATGGGTTTACTTCGCGCGCCGCTACGGCCTGGAGAGCGCCGCAGTAATCGTCTCCTCGCCAGGCAAGGAGCCTACCCCGAAGGACATTGAGGAAATCGTAGAGGCGATCAAAGGAGCAGACGTAAAAGCGGTGTTCGCCGAGCCGCAGCTTTCGCCAAAGGCCGCAGAGGTTATCGCCAGAGAGGCAGGGGTCAAGGTGCTCTTCCTTGATCCACTGGGGAGAGAGGGTGAAACCTACATAGAACTCATGGATCGCAATCTGGAGGTGATGAAACAGGCCATGGGGGAAAGGTGAGTAAAAAGCCCCTGGTAAGCCTTGAGGACGTGACCGTTCGTTTTGAGGAGGTCACGGCGCTCTCCGATGTGAATCTGGAGATAACGGTCGGTTTCTCTACTGCGCTTATCGGCCCCAACGGAGGCGGCAAAACTACCCTGCTTAAGGTGGTCCTCGGACTTATCAAACCGACCTCAGGTCGTGTTACGTATCACCATCTTAGGCGTTCTCAGATCGGTTACGTTCCCCAGGAGAGCTTGGTTAATCCCAGCTTCCCTGTAAGCGCTTTGGATGTGGTGCTGATGGGCCGTTATCCGGCTTTGGGTCTTGTAAAACGTCCGGGCAGGCGCGACCGCGATCTGGCTGTGACCATGCTTGCTCGTGTGGGTCTGGCAGAGCTGGCCAAGCGACCGGTGGGGGCGCTATCAGGCGGCCAGAAGCAGCGGGTGGCCATTGCCCGGGCTCTTGTTGGCGAACCAAAGCTTCTCCTGTTGGACGAACCCACCTCGGGTGCCGACGTTGAGGCAAAGGACCGTTTCTACTCACTTATCCGGGAACTCAAGAAGGAGTTTTCCCTTACCGTTCTTATCGCCAGCCACGATCTTGCGGTAGTGCCTCGTTTCGTGGACGATGTGGCCTGCGTGGCGCGCACGGTGCATAGGCACGCTTGCCCCTCCGACGTCTGGGACGAGGAACACTTCCAACGCATCTACGGGACCCAGATGGAGGCGATCTTCCACGGCAAGGTGCCCCACCGGATGGTTGAACCCCACCCCGCCCGTACCCGTAACACCCGTAACACCCGTAACACACCAAAATCGAAGAAGGGGAAGAGATAGTGTTCCAGGCCGCATTCATGCAGCGAGCACTGATCGCCGGGGTGATTGCCTCCGTTCTGCTCTCCGTTCTTGGTTTCTTCGTGGTCCTAAGAAAGATGAGCTTCATCGGCGTAGGTATCGCGCATGCCGCATTCGGGGGCGTCGCTTTGGGACAGCTTCTTGGCATCCCCATATTCCTTTCCGCCTCGATATTCTCTGTTGGGGCGGGTTTGGGCATAGGTGCGGTAACTCGTCATGGAAAGATCAGGGAGGATACCGCCATAGGAATCTTCTTCGCCGCAGGGATGGCCCTGGGGGTGCTTTTCCTGTCACTCAAGCCGGGCTATACCGCAGACCTTATGAGCTACCTGTTCGGTTCGATCCTGGCCGTAACCCCAGCCGATCTCTGGATCATCGCCGCGGTTGCGGTTGTTATCCTTGTGATAATCGCTCTATTTTTCAAGGAGCTTTTAGCCACAAGCTTCGATGCGGAGCTTGCTCGCGCCTCAGGCATACCGGAGGGGGTTTTGTTCTATCTTCTCCTGGGACTGGTCTCCCTGGGGATCGTTTCAGCCATCAAGTTAGTGGGGATAGTGCTCGTTTCCGCACTGCTGGTTCTTCCTGCCGCCACCGCGCTTCAGTGGTCGGAGCGTTCCGGCCGGGTGCTTGCGCTCTCGGTGATCCTTGGTCTCGCCTACACACTGGGCGGGCTCATAGTCTCCTACTGGCTCGACATCCCCTCCGGCGCAACCATCGTAATCCTTGGCACGATCGTTTTCCTCCTCTCCCTGGGTTTCTCTCCCCTGCGCCGCCGGCCTCTCAAACACGACATCACTCACGCAGATCCCGGCAACGAGGTTGCTAAAACTGATTGATCCGAACTACAATCACACCCCGGTTTTGGATCCCGTTAGTTGTCAGAACATTTATCCTCCAATCTGTTCGCCTTCTTGGAGCCGTTCTCACTCTCCAGGATATTCACTATCTCATCCAAAAGCTCGGCGACTCGAAAGCCTGACTTGGCCGATCCGACGACTATGCCTTTGAGTCCTTCGGGCTTTCCTATAAGCCGGGTAACCCGGCGGCGTTCCTTCTGCACACCCGGCTTTATGTTGGCGAATACCAGGAAAGAAACCTTTGACTCGTTGAGGAATTTAAGGATCTCCTTGTCACGATCGTCGAAGCGACGAGAGTAATCCAAAACCCACACCGCCACGTCCATCCCCCTTGCCACTACGTCGCGCACTATGCGGAAACGGGCCTGACCTGGGGTGCCAAAAAGGTGTAGCTTGCATCCCAAATGCTCTCTGTTGCCGTAATCCAGCGCTATGGTGCGTCCGTGACGCTCGATGTTAATAGCGCCTGGGACGATGTTTTGCACAAGCGTTGATTTCCCTGCCTCGTCCTTGCCTACTATTACAACCTTTGCAAGCTTCATTTGCTCTCTCCTGAACCAAGATTGATCGTTCCTTTACTTACGCGGCGAGGGACGCCGGAAAGGCAGCGGACCGAGGTGAAGGGTTGAGTGCCGATGTGGTATATCAGGCAGTGTTGGAGTCCTTCGCGCTCCCCAGGCCCTCGAGTCAGTAAACGGTTCCAGAATGGTAGCCCACCTTTTGCACGAACACACTCCCTTTCTTCCCACATCATGATGCAGCGGTTTTTCCTCCCGGAGTTCTCAACTGAGAGACGCGCATAAACCCTCAATTCGCCTGTCATCTACAAGAAGTTGCTCAGCGCGCCACTCCCTATATTAAGTTTGGGTTGTTCCGTGTTTCCCTTGTCGTTCAAATCCCCTGGCATCGCTAAACTCAGGGACTCCACGGGGATGGTGATTGGCCTGTAGCAGGGCCGGATGACCTATCTTCAGGCCAGGGCGGAGGAATCTTTGGGGCTATAGCTCGATTGACGATGATGCGAATCTCCCTGGCTGTTCTGGAAAGCAAAAGGAACATTATCCCCAGCTTGGCGGATTCGTCCGTGACCGCTACCAGTACGCCGTCATCGCCTGCGGCCTGAAGTATTATGTAGCCTCCGCCGCCTTTGAAGTAAACCTGTTCCAGCTCGCCTACCGCGAACTCCTTGGTTGTACGCTCACCCAATCCCAATATGGTGGCACCCATAGCGGCGATCGCGTCTTCGTTGCTACCGCTTGGCAAGGCTGAGGCCAGCATGAGTCCGTCGAGGCTCACGAACGCCGAAGATTTTATCTCAGGCGCCGATCGGTTGAGGCGGATTAGCACTTCTTGTAATTCGTCCTTAAGTCCAGGCATGTTGCCTCCTTGAGTTCTTCATTAAAACGAACTATACACGAAGTTAGCAAGGCTGTCAACTACTTCGGTCGTTCATTGGTCAAGAGACAGTTGCAGGGGTGGTCGCGGACAGTAGGACCTGAATTATCTTAGTCAGCTCGGCAGTCGGGGAGACATCTATCATAACTTTTTGATTATCGAGACGATGTTACCCACGGAACAACTTGAGAGGGCAATAGCTGCTCCGCCCCCTCTAGGACACAGGCACCCGCTCGGCAAGCGTTCTTCTATCCATTCTACATTTGACACCTCCACAGTCTGAGCTATAATTCCATTTGACAAGAAAGTTTGAGTTCAGTCCTCAAAAGGAGGAGCGAATGTTTTCAATGCTCCTTTTGCGCTTCGCGCAAAAGATCACAAGGAGGAGTTTTATGCGCAACTCGGAAAGTGTTCGTATCTTAGTCGTCATTATCATGGTGCTTTTCATGCCATCGATGATCTCAGCCCAGGCCGACCCCGTAGACAGGCCTATATCCGTTTCGTGCGTTCCCGGCTTTTCAAGCAACGGTCCCACCTCCTACAGCGTCACTACCAACTTTTCCCTGAACATACTCGGAGGCCTGAACCGGAGGGTTCACGGCTGCGAGATAGGCGGTCTATTCAACATAGAGAAGGAAGAGGTAATCGGTTTTCAGGCGGCCGGTGTTGGAAGCTTTGTAGGCGCAGACCTCGTCGGTGCTCAAATCGCAGGGGTCAGTAACGTTGTCGGCGGCTACGCTACCGGCTTTCAAGCCGCAGGCGTGGGCAACTTTGTGGGTTCGGATTTCACAGGCTTTCAAGCTGCAGGCGTATTTAACGTGGTTGGAGGCGACTTCGACGTGGTCCAGTTCGCGGGGGTAGCCAACCTTGCCCTGGGCGAGGTCAGAGGCGTTCAGATTGCCGGGCCGTTCAACCTTGCCGAGGGCAACAGGGGCGTCCAGATCGCGGTCGTCAACATCTCCGGCGAGGTGACCGGCGGGCAGATCGGCGTTGTCAACATCGCCGGAAAGGTCACCGGGTTCCAGCTCGCCGTTGTGAACGTCGCCGAGGAGATGACCGGCGTGCCACTGGGTCTGGTCAGCATTGTCGGTAACGGACAGTTCCACGTTAACGCCTGGGTGGACGAAACCTCGATCCTCAACGTAGGGCTGAAGTGCGGTGCAAAGCACGCCTATACCGTGGTTGAATACGGATTCAACCCGCTGGGCGATTATGCCAACAGCAAGCTGGGACTGGGAGTAGGCGGGCACATACCGTTTGATCCCTTGTTTGTGGATATCGACGCGGTAGGCTGCAGCGTCGTCGAGGGCATTCTGCCGGTTACTGAAACAGGGTCAAGTCTGCTTGCAAGGCTTCGCGTCATCGGCGGCTGGCAGATCACCCCCATGGTGGCGCTAACCCTCGGCCCGACCTTAAACGTCTGGCACTCCACCGGATGGGACGGCGAGGATATTCCGATTGTCGGCTTGCCTCTCTACAGTCACGAACGCGACATCAGCGGTCCCTGGACCGACATCTGGCTGGGATTTAACGTAGGGGTACAACTGTTTTAACTAAGCCGCCGCGGCAAAACCGGCAAAAAGGATTCATAAAAAATGGCGGAAAGGGGTTGACATAGGGGTAGGAATGCGATAAAGTAATTAAATCGGAGGTCCATGATGCAGGAACTTTTGGGGTATTTAATTACAGGTGGTGTTGCCTTAATCGTAGGTATTTTAAGCGTCTTAGTCCTTGTTTGGTTATTTAAAAAAAGAACAGGTGTCAAACTTTTCGGAGTGAGGAGAGGCGCAACGCCAGAAACCGCAAAAGATGAATACTACTTAATGAAAAAAGAGATTGATGATATTAAGCCCCTTGTAAATGCAGATGGTTCAACTCATAGTCGTAAACCTAAATTGAAAGATAGAATTGAAAGCCACAAAAAACAAGGGGATTATCTTTGGGGGTCCAACAGATTAATCGATCGTTATAGGTCAGCATATTTTTACGCATTGGCTGCTTATTCATTTTATAAAGAAGGGAAGTATGGTGAGGCAGGCCTGTATTATCATTTTGCCGCACATGGTTTCTGGAGACTCGGGGAATACAATAAAGCTACCATGTGCTATAAGTGGTCTGGGGATTCATACGTGGAGGCTTCCATGTATCCGAACGCAAGAAGGGCTTATTTAAGAGCAATTCAAGTTTCTCACGACGCTGGTTATCATGACATTGAAAAGGACCTTGTGAAGCTTGAGCAAGGAATTTCTGAATTTGTTAAGGTTTCAAAATCAGGTTTGTGGAATGAGAAAGGGGAATTCCGCGATTTTATTCCACATTGATTGATGGCTTTGTAGGTTAAGAGGGGTTTAGATGCCCGTGAGTACTTTAACTATGCATTTTCGGGAGAATATTCCAGACGAAGAATTTAGAGAAATTACACATAAATTAATGGCAGATATAGCTGAGTTAACAACTTGGTCCGGGGTATACCTACACGCGGTTTCTGCAGGTAAAAAAAGTATAGAAATATTGCTAAACCTAGCTGTGGAATTATGTGCTTTCTGCCACGTACGTTTTGGCAAGCCGATTTTCGAAGGTGTTTTATTACACAGAGATATTGATTGGAATTGGGGAGATTTTGATAAGAATGTACTTGATGAATTAGATAGGATTTCTGAAGATTCCGAAGGTATTTTACCAAGAGGTTTTCTTGCGGAGGATGTCCCGTTGGCTGTTGAAAATTAGATAGCGGATCCTGCCCTGATAGGTATAATCAGGGAAAGAAAACAAAAAGGAGGATCCGCTATGTCGGATAATAACAGAGAAAGAAAGACAAGTCA
>Ga0307443_1000034_pt1 | contig 110263 bp, 96 predicted proteins | sample SalMarSW160220MG_FD_202148 | JGI IMG/M metagenome (GOLD analysis project Ga0307443, IMG submission 202148) | Salt marsh sediment microbial communities from the Plum Island Ecosystem LTER, Massachusetts, United States - SW1601-220 | ecosystem: Environmental > Aquatic > Marine > Intertidal zone >... | reverse complement strand
CGGAATATGACATGATGAAGTGTTCCCGGGCTATCCAATCTAGCTTGTCTCGGCATTTCTTTGATTATCTCTTCCCTACATCTTGTAATATTAAGAAAATAGTTAAGCTAGTCAACAACGTCCCCATTCATGTGCTTCACTTTTTATCTATGGGTATATGTTCAAATCTATTTCTAAAGCTGATATCTCAAAAAATTGTATCTATCGGTATATATTTGGGCTATCTTTTCACGATGAGCTAAGGACCTATAAATAGAATCTAATTGACTCTGATAAAGCTCATTTTCAACCCTTAAATCCTGAAATTTTTTGCTTAAATAATAAGCTCTATTACCTATTGATGAAGCTATTATTAGAATTAAACCAATAGCAATGAATAATTTGATATTTGGTTTTATGATTTTTCTCTCTTTTCCTGTATCTGTCATGGACAACTCCAATAATCAATATATGCTCTCCAAGGGGCGTTTACACATCTCGTTGGACATCTTTCAGAACAATCGCAACTGCTATAATAATCAAACGTATATTCCCAGCCATCATCTGAGCAAGTTCCGACTGTTGTATAACCTGGGTCTGGGTCAGAACAATAATGAGCCTCAACTAGACAGCTACTTATACAACCACGAGCTCTATGATATATTCTGTGATTGCCAATGTAGAAATATCCGTCTTCATCATTAGATTCGCAAGGACAACTGCAAATAGCCATATTTGAAATGGTATAGCACCTTACCCATGTCCCTGCCGTATTCTTTATTTCTATCTCATCTGTTTCCCCACAATCATCCTTTACCGTAACCGTAGCGACAATGTCATAATCAACACCACAGGTTCCAGTAGAGGCAGGGGCGGTTAGGGTAACTGTTTCAAGGTCATTATCCGTTTCGTTCTTATCAAGTGAATATCCTGTTCCGGATACCGACCAAGAATAAGGTGGACAGGCCGTCCCACCAGAGTCCGCATAAAGGGTAATTGTGCCTTCAGGGTCTATTTCATCATCGCTGGCATAGATAGTAGGACGATATTGACTACGCCAATCCTCTGTATACTCAGCATTACCCGGTGGAGTCGGTGTCTGCGTTATACCATCTTTATCCGCACAATCCCCTGCTAGAAGAAGACTATTTAGGCAAAGATGGAAGGCAATCATCACTGTAAAAAAGCATACCTTTATGATTTTTTGCTTGAGCATGGTAATCCTCCGTCTATGATCCCTACAAAATTTATAGAGTTATACTATCGCACAGAGCATACTTAACTAGATGATGAGTCTAGTCATGTCCTGTAGGTAGAAACAGCCCGTATTTGTTTACGGTTAAATGACTGCGATTAGCAGGTAATAACTTTTTTCGGATGGCTCATGCCTCATTTGATACCGCAATATCCATGCCAATATAGTTAAATGAAGATGATATTTTGAAATAACACGATTCAGATACCGGAAGATGTTTTACAACACAGGCTAGAATGGATTGTGAAAAATACTTAATCAGAATATTACAGTATAAACAATCAGGAATTTCGTGAAAATAGGTAGGGAATATTCTGAATTTGCTCAGTGCCATTAAATTCTGTCATTAGGCGGCGGATCAGAGGTTTTGTTTTCTTAATTAATATCTGCACTTTTTCCAGTGCACAAATGCGCACAGTTTTGTGCAAATCTAATAAGAGAGAGGTATTGTCTATTAAATTTTGGATAAACTATCTATCAGATTGTTTTTTATAACATGAAGAATTGTCGGATTGAATGTAGTCTAAATGAACATTCATTTTAATGCTATTCTGAGTTAATTTTTTGGCAATATTCACATATAATATCAGTAATATCCAGCGGTTAAAGCCTATTGTGCTTCATTTCAACCTTCAGGTTAATAACACCTGCTTTAAACCAGCCGTGTATGGGTGTAATAAATAGTTGTTGTGTTTGATTATACGATATGATTTGACTTTTGTCTGAGGCAAACAAACAGAATATCAATGCGAATCAGGTATATCCGGTTGTAATTCTATATGATAAATCTACCGGACATCGCCGGGTTCAATATATGCCAAATTGATTATTATTCGGTTAGTTGATGATGCAAGGTTTGAACAATTATACATCGGTAGTGAAAGAATGGATTGAGGAAGGTTGTGGGGAGATATCCATAACCGGTCTTGTGGAGACAGCCAGGCCGTACTTTTTGTCGGAGATACTTGTGGAGATCCAAAAGCCCCGGCTTATTCTGCTCCCTAACGCCAGGGACGCGTCAAGATTCTTCAGGGAACTGGAATTCTTCTTGCCGGCGTCTTATTTGGCTATGGAGGACGAAGAGCGAAGGCTCTATGATTTCCCCACATATGACATCTCTCCTTTGGCCGGGCTGAGTCCCCATCGGAATATCATCAAACGGCGAATTCAGGCCCTTTATGCCCTGACATCGGGAAAGAATCCCATCATAGTAACCTCCGTAGAGGCGATTCTACTTAAGATCCTTCCCAAGGACTCATTGATAAATGCCCTGGAATATCTGGAGCCGGGAGAAGAGTTTTCCAGGGACGACCTTCTCCAAAAATTGGAAACAGGAGGATACCTGCGAACCTCTTTGGTGGAGGAGGTGGGGGATTATACGGTTCGAGGTGGTGTTATGGACATTTTCCCTCCCCTTTATTCCCAGCCTGTTCGCTTGGAGTTCTGGGGTGACCGGCTTGAATCCATCCGTCATTTCGATCCGGTCAGCCAGAGGACCACCGGATACCTGAAGGAGATGATCCTTCTGCCTTCCAGCGAGGTAATAATGCATAAGGAGGGCATGGAAAGGGCCAGGTCCATGGGCAGACTTCCGGAGCAGGGTATGGGAGGCAAGGGGTTCCCGGGGCAGGAGGCATGGTTAAATCATTTCTATCATCATCTGGATAGTCTGTTTGATTACTTTTCATCCGGAGGCCTTGTTACGTTGATTGATCCCCCGATGATAGAAACTGTAACAAGACGATTTACCGAAAGGTTCCTGGCCGATATTCAAAGGTACCGCTGGGAGGCAGAGGAGCGTGGAATGCCGTTTCCTGAAACAAAAGGCATTCTTCTCTCCTGGGAGGAGTTATTCTCTTTAATTAAAGAATATCAGCGAATCGAATTTAGGTCTCTGGATATTCAGAGGAGTGAAGGCGACAGCAGATTATTGGAGATTAAGGGAACATCTCTTATTGATGACGATCTGGATATCCGTCTTGCCGGAAAGGGGAGGGTATCCATGGCTCCCCTTGCGGAAAGGATATCAGAACACCTGAAACAGGGCATCAGGGTAATACTGGTCTGCCGAACCGAACAGCAGGCCGAACGCTTGAAGGAAATTCTATATAATTATGGGCTGGAGATCGAGGAGATCACGGATCAGTGGTATGGGCTTTCCAAGAGAAAAATGCTGGTTATCTGCCTGGGAAGGCTGTCCAAGGGCTTCTCCTGGCCGGAGGCGGGGATGTGCGTGGTAAGCGAGGATGAGATCTTCGGTCCGAAGAGGGCCGGGGCCGGCAGGAGAGGAAAGAAAAAACCCGAAGGTGGCCTTGACTGGGCCTCATTCAGCCAGCTTAACGTAGGAGACCTGGTTGTACACGAGGAGCACGGTATAGGTAGGTATTGTGGCCTTGTAAGGATGGATATAGAAAATAAGGTCAATGACTTTGCGGTTGTAGAATACGCCGACAATGACAAACTGTATACCCCTGCCGACAGAATAAGCATCTTGCAGAAATATGTGGGGGCTGATGAAAGGGAGCCGAGGCTGGATAGATTAGGGGGGAGGTCATGGAATCTGACAAAGAAAAAGGCAAAAAAGGCTATAAGGGAGATCGCAAAGCAGCTGGTGGAGACATATGCCATCAGAAAATATCGCAAAGGTTTTGCCTTCTCCAGGCCGGACAGCCAGTTCAGGGAATTTGAGGCTGCTTTCGAGCACGAAGAGACCCCGGACCAAGTTAAGGCCATTGATGAAGTCTTTTCCGACATGGAATCCGATAGTCCAATGGATAGGCTTGTATGCGGAGACGTGGGTTTCGGCAAGACCGAAGTAGCTGTTCGAGCCGCCTTCAAGGCAGCGATGGACGGCAAACAGGCCACCGTGCTTGTGCCCACGACTGTCCTGGCGGAACAACATTATGACACATTCATGAAGAGGATGAAACCCTATCAGATTGAGGTGGCGGTGCTCAGCCGTTTTAGGTCTGTAGCAGAGCAAAAGAAGATTATTGCCAGGACAAGATCAGGGAAGGTCAACGTGCTTATAGGCACCCACAGGCTGTTGCAAAAGGATTTAGGATTTAAGGATCTGGGGATTCTGATCATTGACGAGGAGCACAGGTTCGGGGTCAGGCAAAAGGAGAGATTGAAAAAATACCGTGCCCTCGTGGATGTCCTGACCTTGACCGCCACACCCATTCCGAGAACCCTTCACCTCTCCTTTATGGGGGTAAGGGATTTGAGCATCATAGAAACGCCTCCTGAAGAAAGGCTGGCCATACAGTCCTATCTATCACACTACGATGAAGGTACCATAAAGCAGGCTATAGAAATGGAATTGGAAAGAGGTGGGCAGGTCTTTTTTGTCCATAACAGGGTTAAGACCATAAACGATATCGCCGAGAAATTGAAAGAACTTGTGCCTGGTGCCAGTTTTGCCGTGGCGCATGGGCAGATGAGGGGACGAGATCTGGAGGAGACCATGATCAGATTCCTTCATAAAGAGATAGATGTCCTTGTATGCACCACAATTATCGAATCCGGCCTTGATATCCCGTCCTGTAATACCATTATCATCAACGGGGTGGATCGCATGGGCCTGTCACAAATATACCAGCTGAGGGGGAGGGTCGGAAGGTCCTCGGAAAACGCCTATGCATATCTTCTACTATCAAAGGATTCCGGCTTGACTAGAGAAGCCGAAAAAAGACTTAAGGCCCTTATGGATTTTTCTCGGCTGGGGTCCGGAATCCATCTGGCCATGCATGATCTCAAGATAAGGGGAGGAGGCAATATCCTTGGTTTCAGCCAGACCGGTCATATTACCGCCATCGGATACGAACTCTACCTGAAACTCACGGAACAGGCTATTGCAGAGCTCAAAGGTGAAGAATGGCATGAAGAAACAAATCCGGAGATCAATGTGGATATCCAGGCATACCTCCCGGAGGAGTATGTGCCTGACATTGATGTCCGGTTGAATCTGTATCGCCGGCTGTCCAGCCTTAAGGAAGAACACGAACTTAACCTTATAGCAGAGGAGATGGCAGATCGGTTCGGCGTATTCCCGGTAGAGGTAACTAATCTGCTTAAGGTTATGGAGGTTCGGCTTAAGATGAAAAGATACGGAATAAGCCAGCTTGATATAACCGAAAGTTCCATTGTATTAACCTTTTCTTCGGATACTGAGATCAGACCGGAAAGACTTGTTAAGATGGTAGAGGACCGGAGAATGGGGTTTCGATTCCTCACCGATAGAGAGATAAAAGTAAAAACACATAGCATTTCACCCCTGGACGCTATTAACGAAGCCGGGCATATCATTAAGAGATTTGCAGAGCTTCTTTGATCAAGTTTGACAGGACCAGGATATTACAAAACAGCATTACGGAATGCCGGCTTTTTGTCCCGGGGGCTTTTGTTTTGACAGTATTACCGGGTTGACCTATATTCTAAATAATATCTTTGATCATTGTTGTCCAAAAATAATTCTGTTTCATCCGGTTAATGAGCACGCTAGCTGATGATGTCTAAATATTTTGCGGTATATGGGCCATTAGGGTATTTATAATAAGGTTTGATCTTTTACTTCTTTACGCACTCGTTAACCCGATAAACTAAGAAGGATCATGACTGGATAAAGGTATCGCTGATATCCGGTCACGGCGGTTCTTTTCAAGACGACATCTATAGTATTCCGTGGACGTGGTCTTATTTTCAAGGGTTTGGCAAACCTTTTCCTGGCGGCAACGGCAAATTCTGCCAGAGGTTCTGGTGGAGCAAACCCTTGAAAACAAGCCCACTGCATGCCTTGGGTGGAATTCTTTTTGAGATGTCGTCTTTCCAAGAACAGCGGTGACCTCAGGTCATGATGATTTTTGAAATAATACCTGAATATTTTGCACTATATGGCCCATGGGGTTGTCTTTTAAGCGGCGAACTTGTTTATGTGCAATAACCCTGCACAAAACAAGACGAGGCGGGCGGGTACCTTTCTCCCAGCTTGGCCCCACTCGACAGTTTTCTATTATCTCATAACTATTCCGCCCGCCTGGGTGGTATCTTACGTAATTAGCCTGCTGTTAATGTTTTCGTCGCTTAAAAGAGAGCCCCATGGGTCATTAAGGTGCTTATAATAAGGTCTAATTTTTACTTCTTTACGTACTCATTAACCGGATGAACTACAATTTTTTCTTTGAACAGCATATTTGACCATCACACCTGTATCTTTTATGGGAAGAGGCATGGTATAAGACTGGGTATTCATTATCGATCAACATATTTTTGACATTCTACTTTATGGAGGTCATGAATTGGATTTTAATTTGGTGTGGATAGATTTGGAGATGACGGGGCTGGATTCCGAAAAGATGGTTATCCTTGAGATCGCCTCCGTGGTTACCGATGATAATCTTGATATAATAGCTGAAGGGCTGGATATAGCAATAAACCAGCCGGAGGAAGCACTTAACTCAATGGAGGATTGGAGCATGAACCAGCACAGGGCTTCAGGCCTTTTGGACAGGGTCAGGGCATCAGGCTATGATTGCCGGAGAGCAGAACAGGAAACCCTGAGATTTCTGTCTTCCTGGTGTAAAAGAGGGGAGTCATACCTGTGCGGCAATTCCATATGGCAGGATCGGCGCTTTTTAAAAAGATATATGCCGGATCTGGAAGGTTTTTTTCACTACAGGATGGTAGATGTCAGTTCGGTAAAAGAACTGGCTATGAGATGGTACCCTTCGGTACCTCCCTTTGAGAAGAAGAAGGCCCATCTGGCTTTGAGTGACATCTATGAATCCATTAATGAGTTGAGATTTTATCGCCAGAATATATTTATGCCGCCGGGCTGATCAGGCTATGAAATGTATCTGGAATGACATCTCCTTTATCTTTTTTATTGTTCTGTCAAAGGATTTCGCAATGAGGGTTTCCACCTTCTTTCCTATGAATTGCCTGTTGGTCAGCAGGTAGTATTTAATCCCGTCCCAGTAGTCCTTAATTTCATTGATGTCATAGATTTTCTCAAGTCGGCCGTTGATCTCCCGGAGCTTTTCCCTTCTCAGGTTATCGCTCCTTAATTCATAAATGTCATTCAGCCGATCCTTTTGATCTTTGCTGAAGCCTATCTCCAGGGAACGGTTTAGAAGATCAGTATAAAGGTTATATATCTTCTTGAAATCATTTAATTGTTCCATCTATGTTTTGGCCTGGGCCAAGATCATATCGCTGATTTCTATCAGCCTTTTATTGAATGCCCTTTCCAGTTGAAGTTCGTAATCGTCTGTATAAAAAGGATTGTTTCTTAAAGATTGGAGGCTCTTATGATAATAGGTCTTAAGTTGTTCCAGATCAGTGATCTTCTCCATTTGGGATATCTTGCGTGAGACATCAGACCTGTCGATGAAATCAATGATAAGTACTTTCTGATCCACATCTTTTCTAAGTAACAATCCGGTTTTGACTTTAAAAAGCCGAGTCGACCGAGTTCTATCTCTCCAGATACTATCCATAGACAGATTGCCCAGGGCATCGTTCAACGCTTCATATCGTTTGTCTATCTTATCGATAATATTTAAAAAGCTCAGATGGATGGGGTTACCGTCTTTTTTAAATCTTTTTGATCCCAAAAGCGAGATCAGAAGGAGTTTGATTATGTTTTCATAATTGAGGTAACTGCTGACATTTTCGAATCCGAAGATTCGCACCTTGTCTCCCGCCAATTGTTCCAAAATGAAGGTCTTTATCTTTTCAGGTAGCCTATGAATGCTGTTATAGATACGTAATGCCTCAAAAAGCTCCTTTTCAAATGTGGCGTAACCAACGCTGCGATAGTCTCTTTTTTGATATATGTATCTTAAAGGCACTTTTACGATGAATTTGGCCACATCGATAAACTCAATATGTCTCAGTCCCCTTAATCTGAAGAGCCGTTCTATGGATTGAATCATTTCCCCGGCCCGATAGTATTCTCCTTTATCCTGTTTATCTCCTTTCCATGATTCAATGTAGTGGGACGGTGATGTATCCCTGGGGAGGCCTTTCCTGTAAAAATTATCAAGTGCTTTACCAAACCTTCCCTTTTGTATATACCTCTCTTCCAGATAATCCTCCAGGAGGGTTTTTCCTTCGATAACCATTAGACAAAGCCGCCGGATTTCAAACAGGCGATCTGCAAGATCCTCCAGTACAAGACCCTCATCCATCGCGGAAAACATCAACAATGAACTCACAAAAAAGGCATTAAAAATGTCTTTGTCTCTACAGTCGATTATTTCTCTCAGCGACTGCAGAGTGAACTCGCCCTTTACCAGGTGAAGGAGCCTGTCATGATTACGGATAAGGGTTATCAACGCCTTTTTCGCATCCTCTTCCATGCCGTATCTATGGGGAATCTTCTCTTTGATCAAAAAGGATGCACTGTCCCGTGCCTGGTCCGCTATGTTAACCTCCGTCTTATATTTTTCCCTCAAGGCGGGAGTAAGACCCAGATCATGGAATATAAATAACTTGATCATGGCGTCAAAGAGAGGACGATTGGGACGTATCTGTCTGACAATCGATTCCAGTATTTCAATCTGTGCCTCGTTAAGGCCGACGATGCCCGCTGCCATAGGCCCGAACTCTCTTTGGGCAAGTTTATGCAAGGTCTGATAATCCTGGAATTCTTTCAGGTTACCCCGTATAAGGGCCTGTATTTTTTTAGTGCTGTTAAGGATATGATCCATTACCGGTGTTTTTAGATAGGGGTTTTTTGATAGGTTTAGGTCCTGAAGCGCTGTTAACTCCGGCAGAATAAGGTGTAAGATAGAAGGTGAGTATCGGAAGAGCATGTCAAGATCCGTAAAAACCTCCTCCGGCTCAAACACGCCTTTTATGAAATTAGATCTGAGATACTTCCTCAGGTCCCGGGTCTTTTTAAACCACCTCCTCTGTTTTTCAGGTATCTTCAACTCTGGACCCCCACGGGTAATTAGTAGTTGATGACCCCTATAAAAATCTTCCAGGTTGGCGAAGAGCCTCTCCATCTCCTGAAGGTCTTTTTTGGGGATTTCTGAAATCTTGTTCCCTGAAAACTTCTGGGCCATACCCTCTAATCTCACAATATCTTCATCCATATCAATAAAAGAGATATCCACGGACCGGGTAACTTGATTCAATGACAGTCTAAATCCTGTATTTAGGATAAAGGCGGAGTGATTTTCGTAAAGTTGCTCGCTTAACTCTTTCAGGGTATTTAGATCAAGATATTCCCTATTAATATATCCGGCTTCTTCTTGGACCTTCTTTAACCGGTTATCTGTCTCCGAGGGCTTTAGGTCGGAAAGAATAGGATTAAAATTTATTATGTTACCTTGAGTAACGTTTACCGCTACCCAAAGAAGTGTAAACACTAGTTGACTGTCCATTTGTGCAAAGATGTGCTCTGTGCCGTGAAATTCCATGTTCAGGAATTTTCTGTATATCATAGGTAATTGCAGTGGATCGTCTTTAAGGAATTTATTCTCGAACTGTTCTATAATTTTCACCAGGCTGATAACATTGTCTATCCTTGCTAATCTATTCTTATCGTAATCCGCCAGCGTTTCTCTTTCCATCTCACCTTTGTCGATGAACTCCGCCCAGTTTTCTAGGAATTCAAAATGATTCATCATTATAAGAAGTTTATGGATGAGTTTATTATGTATTCCTCCCATTGCCGATATCTTCTCATCCAGAAGGGTATCCCAATCCATGTTGCGGTCCGTGACAACTCTAAGGGCGGAATCGAACAGATCAAAAAGCTCTACCAGACGAGCCTGATCCATGCCCGCTCTTCTGGAGGCAACCGTCTCTGCCATGGACATCAAACGGCAGTAGCGTAAGAGATTCAGGGCTTCCTGACCACCGCAAGTCCGGGCCATATCGGTCATGGGTTTTAATGTCTTCTCGCTCATCTTTCCGGAAAGGATCCTTCCTCCAGTGGTATGACCGATAACGATAAGAAAAATCTCCTTTAATTCTTCATAGCTGAAGCCGAAAAAAGACAGGATTTCAAGGTGTTCAAGGACTTTGGTCTTGGGACCTTCAACCATATCCGGGTTGAGGTAGGATCGGATCCTTTCCAGTTTTCCTGTGTTGGACATCAATTTAAGAATGTGATTAAAACCTGCATATCTCCTTTTCTTGTTGTCGAAAGGCTCTGTAAGACGTTCCAGGAACATCTGTGGCAAACCGACATAATTCTTGTCTTTTATCTCATTCAATACATTAAGCGTGCGTATAAGATAGTCAAAAGAGTCCCTGTAATCTGCCAATAGCGGTAATGGACATCCTATCAATCTTGACTCCATCATGTCCTTTTTCAACTTGGAGACATCGGCGTTGAAAGGCTTCTTTTGTGCGAGGCAGATAAGCATATAATTGGGCGAGTAATCGTCTTGGAAGCTTAATCTCTTTTCCCATTGAGCCTTTACCGAGTTGGGGATCATGGGTTTGAGGAAAATCTGATCAAAATATATGGAGATAAGCCTTGACCAGACATTTCGCTGGTCATTGTCATATTCATTGTCCAGAGGAAGGTCCAGGTAGGGGAGTTTGCTTATGCCTTCAAGGGTCATCTCTTCAAGGTCCTTACCTCCTGACAAGCGGTCAATGACCTCGTTTTCCACATAAAGCGGGCCGAGATATCTTTCCAGATCATAGACATTTACCTCCAGTGAGGGGGAGTCTACGCAATACCTTTTGCGGGTCTTAAAGATGTGGGTAAATATGAGAAACCTCTTTTTTTCCTGAACAGTATTGGATTTTATGGTTGTGGTTCGATTGGTTTTTACTTGCCGGTGGTTGGCGATAATAAAGATCTCTCCATCTGGCTTTAATACCTTATAGATCTTGCCCAGCATATATATGGCATGTCTTTCCAGTTGTTTTTTAGAGAATGTCTCTCGCGGGGGATGACTCAGTTTTTCCAGGATGATTGTCCTGTAAATATCCCTGGTAAGAATTATCAGGTCCAGAGGTTTTTTAATAGAACGAAACTTTTCCGGTGAGTCGATAATGAAAAATTGATGTTCCTTAAAGCGAAGGGTCAGGTCATTTATGATAGGGTCCGCTTCATGGGTGAGCACGCCTATTTTGTGGCCTTCCTTAAGATATTTTTTGCGATGAAATTCGATGATTTTACTGATTTCATCGGCCTTGGATCTTTTATTGGTGATGGTCGTGGACAAAAGGTTGCTGGGTATAAGATAATAGGGCATCCCCAGGCTGGAAAATCTTATCAAGAGACCTATCTTTTTATATATCTTGTTTATAGCCTCGTAATGTTCCTTAACCTGATTGGGATCATCAAAGCTGATGGATTGGAGGAAGGCGATATCTTCCCCGTCCAGATGGTTATAGATCTCAAAAAAGCCGAAGCCATATGCGTTCCCGCCGAAACGGCTTGATAATAGAGTGGGATGTTTACGGGCGGCAAACGAACCCGGAGGTATATCGGCAGGATTAATGCCTAGGGTGCTAAAATCCTTTGGTTTGATAATATCAAAAGGGTCTTCCTGCCAAAAGGAACCCTTGGTAGAGGAATCTTTTGAAACCATACTTAAGTTATCCGCTTGATACCTCGCCGCCTGTCCAAGAGCCCGGTTTATCGAGGCGGCAGGGAGCTTTATTTCCGGTTGCAAGATATCGACCCTGGTGCCGGACAAGAGATTGCCTGCATCAGCCCGGAGACAGGGAAATATCTCTTCCAGAGGGGATTATAGTATTGGGATATTAAATCCTCAACTGTTTTTTAATGGTTCATCCGGTTGATAAGTACGATAGTTAATGATATCTAAATATTTTGCGCTATATGGGCCATGGGTTTCTCTTTTAAGCGGCGAACTCGTTTATGTGCACTGACTTCGCACAAAACAAGATGAGGGGGCAGGTAAGGCTGGAGGTGTGGCACGGGGCCCGCCGGTCAGGCCATTCTTTTCAAGACGACATCTATGTCATTCGGAGGACATGGTCTTATTTTCAAGGGTTTGGCAAACCTTTTCCTGTTCGCAACGGTACATTCTACGTGGTGTCCTGGTGAAGCAAACCCTTGAAAACAAGCCCACTGCATACCTTGGGTGGAATCTTTTTGGAGATGTCATCTTGAAAAGAACACCCGTGACCTCGGGAAAGGCTGGAGGTATGGAACCAAGGAGAAGGGCTGTTCCTTTTTGGAGTGACTATCGGGAGGGCGCTGTTATTTCAGGTGGTTACGGGTGGGGGACCCCCTGGCCCCGAGGGGAACCGAGGGGAACAGCGGAGGGGGTAGGCATCCCACGGCCGTAACCTCTTGAAATGACCAGCCCGGGAGATCCGGAACGAAGAAAAGGGACAGCCCTTCGGTCATGGCCATTCTTTTCAAGAACAGCCGTGACCTGAGCTCATGAAGCTTTTTGATTCTAGGGATAGATCCTACAATCCGTATTCCTTGATTTTGGCTATAAGAATGGGGCGGCTGATTTCCAGTATCTCAGAGGCCTTGCTGCGGTTCCCTTTGGTCAGTTGAAGGGCCTTATAGATAAGAACCTTCTCCAGATCCCTGGTAGACTTTTTTATGGACAGGGAATGTTCGGGCACCGGGACGTGCATTTGACCTTCTAATGTTATGGATGAAGGGAGTTCTGAGGGAGTGATGAGTCTGTCCTTTGCGAGTATTATTGCCCTTTCTATAACATTCTCCAGTTCCCGGATGTTCCCGGACCACCTGTGGCCTATCAGCAGGGACATGGCCTCGGATGAGAGGCCCTCGATGTCTTTGTTCAGTTTCTTATTGAAGAGGTCTATAAAGTGCCCGACCAGCAGGGGGATGTCTCCGCGCCTTTCTCTTAAGGGCGGAAGATGAATGGTCATAACGTTGATTCTGTAGAAGAGGTCTTCACGAAATCTGCCTTCTTTAACATCCTTTTCAATGTCTCTTGATGTGGCGGCAATCACCCTCACATCAATCTTCCTAGGTGTTGTCGCTCCCAGGGGGGTAATCTCTTCTTCCTGCAGCACCCTAAGAAGCTTTACCTGAAGGGATAAGGGTAATTCTCCTATCTCATCCAGAAAGATAGTACCCTTATCGGATTTTTCAAAAAGGCCTGGTTTGTCTTTTACAGCATCGGTAAACGCCCCTTTTTTGTATCCGAAGAGTTCGCTCTCCAGGAGGTTTTCAGGGATGCCCCCGCAATTTATTGAAACCATAGGATACGAGGCCCTGGCCCCGCCGGAATGAACGGCTTTGGCTATAAGCTCCTTGCCGGTGCCGCTCTCCCCTGTGATAAGCACCGTGGTCTTATGATCAGCCACCTTCTTAACCAGGTCGAAGACACCGGCCATGGCCTCGCTGCGGGCCACGATGTTTCCGAAAGAGTATTTCTGTTCTATCCTTTTTATCCTGTCCTGCAGCCTCAAGTTTTCCTGCTTTAGCCGCTCCCGCTCCTCGGCCTTCTTTAAGGTAAGAAGGACCTCATCGGCCTTAAAGGGTTTGGAGATATAATCGTATGCACCCATCTTCATTGCTTCCAGGGCGGTATCGATAGTCCCGTAAGCGGACATCATGATAAAGGTCTTTTCAGGATATTTTGCCTTGGCTTTCTCCAAGAAGGTCATACCGTCCATCCCGGGCATCCTCAAATCAGACAGGATAAAGTCAAAATCCTTTTCACCCATCCTGGAAAGACCTTCCATGCCGTCTGCAGCCGAATCAGTCGAATATCCTTTCTTATCAAGCATTACCTGGAGCATATGGCGCATGTTGATTTCGTCATCGATAATAAGGACACTCTTACCGGATGCAGTCATCTGTCGTTTCCTCCGTTTCTTTATTGTAGAGCGGAAGTGTGACAATAATAGTCATACCCTTGCCGAGGACGCTTTCAGCCCTGATCTCTCCACCGTATTCTTCTACGATCCGGTAGCACACCGATAGACCGAGGCCGGTGCCCCTTCCCGGTTCCTTGGTTGTAAAGAAAGGATCAAAGATGTGGATAAGTTCCTTTTCATCTATACCGGGGCCGTTATCTGTAAACCTTATCTCTATTAGGTAATCACTCGGGTTGTCACTTGTTATGCTGATCTGCCTTGTTGCCGGCCCTTCTTTGGTCTGGTCCCCTGAAAGGGCGTCAGCGGCGTTCAATATGATGTTAAGAAAGACCTGCCGCAACTGACCGGGGTCTGCCATGACCGTGTCAGAGGCAGCCTTGAATTGGGGATTGACCTCTATATCATTCATTACTGACTGAGGCTTGAGCATATTGATGGTATCCATGATTAGTTCATGGACTCCGTTCTCTTTCTTTTTCCCGCTTGAAGGCCGCGAAAAATCAAGGAGCTGGTTGATGATCCGGTTTACGCGGGTTATCTCGGTTTCGACTCGATGTATGAAATCTTCTCTTTCCTGATCTGTTATGTGTTCCTTTCGAAGCAATTCCAGATATCCTAGGATTATACCTATAGGGTTTCCTATCTCGTGGGCGAGGCCGGCGGCAAGACGGCCCACGGAAGCGAGCTTTTCCGACCTGATTATCTCCTTTTGCGCATCCCTGAGTTTTCTGTTGGCCTCTTCCAGGGAAGATATATGTTTTTCTAATTCCTTTTTATTGTCATCGAGTCTGTGGAGCATGTTACTTAGCGAACGAGAGAGATCGCCTATCTCGTTCCTGGGAATTCCCTGTATGGATGGTATCATATCCCCATCCTTGTATTCTTCTGTCATCCTAAGGAGCCGGTGTATCGGTTTAACAACAATCCTGGATAAGAGATATATCCCAACCAAGGCAAGGATAATGGCATCCAAGACAATATACAAAAGGACCAGCTTTTCCGATTGCCTGATTAAGCGGTATGTGGGGAGAAGGGATGCGGCGATGGTTATCCCTCCCAATGATTTGCCGTCAAAAAGTAGAGGAGCGGAGACATTCATCTCTTTTTTATCGAGCCACAGTACTCCCCAGGCAATACCGTGATAGGTTACCGAAGATTCCGTTCCCCCCATTGCAGCTCTTGCCAGGGTCAGGCCGCGTTGTGTTTTTTCCGCAGATAGGTTTGCTATAAAGGCCGGCTCCCCGCTATGATCGACTAGAATAATGCCGGAGAATCCGGCGTTGGACAATAATTCGGACACGTCTCTCTTAAAATTGGTATTGGATTCCAATTCTTTCAACAGCCCCTGCCCGTACTCTATTAACCTTCCCGTATTCTGGGCCAGCGCGCGGATTAGCACCTTCCCGGTTTCAGCCTTCGCCCTGACAAGATCCCTCTTATAAAAGTCAAGCATGGCTATATTGACCAGGAGCATCGCGGCTATGATCAGGAAAACAAGCTGTGCAAGTATACCGGCCCTCAGGCCGAAAGAGGGAAGATTCATTTTAGATACCACGAAATCAATTCATTACCTAAAAACAGATACACGAGCGTTCCCAGGGCAAGGAAAGGCCCAAAAGGGATTCTGGCACCCAAGCCTTGGCGCGATATTAAAAGGCTTCCGCCGCCGATAAAGATGCCCGTAAGTGAGGATAATAGGATAATAAAGGGGAGGGCACGCCACCCCATCCATGCGCCTATCATGGCCAATAGTTTGATATCTCCTCCTCCCATACCCTCTTTTCCCGTAATCACTTCAAATAAAAAGGCCACAAGATAGAGCACGCCGCCTCCTGCTATTATGCCAATAAGGGAATCATACCAAGTGATATGTACGAAAATAAGCGATATAATAAAGCCGGCCAGGATACCCGGAAGGGAAATTGCATCAGGTATAATCTGATGACGCAGATCGATAAAGCTTATAACAACAAGGGAAGCGGAAAACATCAGAAAGATGAAATACTGATGACTCAGATTGTGCTTGAGAAAGAGGGATATACTTAATAAACCCGTTATGCCCTCCATAAGAGGGTATCTTACGGAGATAGGTTTGCCGCAGTCTCTGCATCGGCCTCTCAAGATAATATAGCTTATGACTGGTATGTTATCATAAAATCTTATCCTTTTACCGCATTGAGGACAACGGGAGGGAGGACTAATAATGGATTCTTTTACAGGGATCCTATGGATGCACACGTTGAGGAAACTTCCCAAGGCAAGTCCGAAAAACAAGGAGAATATTGTCATTATGGAATCCAGGGTCATTTCAAAACCTAACTCCGAACATAAAATACATCATTAATAATTACGATATCTTCCGTATAAGAAGACCATTTCCCTGCTATTTTGTCAATATTGAGTGACGTCCTGATAAGATTTTGCATAAGATTGACAAGGGAAATATTTTTGGGTACAAATAAACATATGATTATATCCATAAACCCCCAAAATCCCCAACAACGATTGATAAACAAGGTAAGTGATATACTGAACAGGGGAGGCCTGATAGCCTATCCCACTGACACATTCTATGGAATAGGCTGTGATCTGTATAATAAAAAGGGGATAAGGCAGATATACAAGCTTAAAAACAGGCCTCTCAATCAGCCATTTTCCATAATATGTGACAGCTTTAAAGAGATCAGTAAATATGGAAAGGTTTCTGATTACGCCTATAAGACCATGAAGAGGCTGCTTCCGGGACCATATACCTTTATACTGGATGGGACCAAGCTTGTGCCTAAAATCATGCTGACCAAACGTAAGACTGTAGGTATACGCGTACCGGATAATAATATCTGTCTTGCCATAGTACGTACCCTTGGCCGTCCAATAATAAGCACGAGCGCCCGGCTGGACGATCCCCGCTCGATAGAAGAAACCTATTCTTCATACCTGGACATTGTTATTGACGGTGGGGCTCTTTTTCCCAGTCCTTCCAGCGTGATTTCCCTGACGGGTGATGTGCCTGAGGTTATTCGAGAGGGTAAAGGGGATGTGAGTTGTTTTCTATAGGGCTGGGTCGGCTGCTAATTTCCGTTCCACCTATATTCGATAGCAGGCTTGATGCTGTCTTTTAAGGCCGAGGAAAGGGCCCTTGTCGCATTTTGAAGGATCAGATCCCAGAGTCTGATCCTTGTTTCTGTGGGGTAAACCAGCCTCGGTTCCCCTTCTATGCCGGCCATTTTTTTTGCTAGATCCACAGCATCCCGGAAGTTTCCCAACTGGTCAACCAGGCCCAAATCCAAGGCCATGGACCCGGTAAAGATTCGCCCGTCTGCAATCTCACGGACTCTTTCGCTAGGTATATTTCTGCCTTCTGAAACAGCGGTTATGAACTGTTCTTGTATATCAGAGAGTAGTTTCTTGATAAGCCCTTCGTCCTCCTCGGTCAATTCTCTGTAGGGAGAACCAATATCCTTAAATTCGCCGCTCTTCAAAACCTCCAGACCGATACCTATCTTTTCGGCTAGTTCCTGGATCTGGAAAACCTCCATTTTGACCCCGATGCTTCCGGTTATTGTTCCGGGGTTTGCTATTATTCTATCTCCTGCCGAGGCTATATAATAACCACCTGATGCCGCCACAGAGCCCAGTGAGACGATTACCTTTTTTGTCTCAGTAACCTTGCGGACTTCCCGGTAGATCTCCTGTGATGCCCCAACCCCGCCACCAGAGGAATCTATTCTTAATATTATAGCCCTGATCTGTTTGTCTTTCTTGAATTCTACCAGTTGGCTCAGAAAAGGTTCAGGATCTGTTATGGTCCCTTTAATATTAATAATTCCTATCTTATTGGAGAATCCCAGACCTGGAGACGGGCCGAGTAAACTCAATATGATACCCATAACCCCTCCCAGGAAAACCGCTATTATGCCCAGAATAACAAAGACAGTCAATATTGGATGTTTTTTAGCGAACATCTATAAAAGGTTTCTCCCTGTCGGAAGGTGGATTAAAAGGCATCAAGTTTTGCCAGCGGATCAGGAAGGGTAGAAGGATAAGACCGGATCAGACTCAGGATTCATGTTCATCAAGGGTTTCTTCCTCTTCCTCGCCCTTTGTCTCCTCCTGTTCTCCCTTGTCTGTTCCAACAGGAGTGTCTTCATCTGCCGGGCTATCATTATTAGTATCCTTCTCCATATCCCCTTCGGGTTTTGTTTTGTTGGACTGGTCCTTTTTTTCCAGGTTCATTATCCCTGCCTTCAAAAGCTCGCCGAAGTTGGAGGTAGTCTGCATGCTGTTATTCAGATATTTTTTATATATATTATCTTCATCGCTTTCTTCAAGCTGTTTTATGGAAAGAGCTATTTTCTTTTCATCCTTGTTTATATTTATTGCCTTTGCCTGTATGACATCATCAACCTTGAACCTGCTTAAGGGATTGCCGCCCTTCTCTTTTGTTAATTCAGACACATGGATCAAGCCCTCAATACCTTCCTCGAGTTCAACGAAGATCCCGAAGTCGGTTATGTTTGTAACAGTCCCAGTGATTCTGGTCCCCGGTTTATACTTCTCCGGGATCTCATCCCACGGGTCGGGGGTTAATTGTTTAATGCCGAGGGAGAAACGCTCATTGGCCTCTTCGATATTAAGGACTACGGCCTGTACCTCCTGGCCCTTTTTGTAGATTTCTGAAGGATGTTTAATCCTTTTTGTCCACGAGATATCCGATATGTGTACAAGTCCGTCTATCCCTTCATCAATGCCTATAAACATACCGAAGTCAGTGATATTCTTTATCCTTCCTTCGATGGTGGTGCCCACCGGATATTTCTCTCCTATTACTGTCCATGGATTTGGTTCAACCTGTTTCAGCCCTAATGAGATACGTTTATTTGTTGTGTCGATATTTAAAACCACTGCATCAACAATATCGCCTAATTTCAGAACCTGGGACGGGTGCCTAATCTTTCTTGTCCATGACATCTCGGATACGTGGATAAGACCTTCAATCCCCTCTTTCAGCTCAATAAAGGCTCCGTAATCGGCCAGACTTACTACTTTGCCCCTCACCCTTGTATTTATGGGATATTCCATGTCTGCGGCGGTCCAGGGGTCCGGGTCGAGCTGCTTAAGCCCGAGAGAGACCCTCTCTTTTTCAATATCGAACTTCAGAATTTTGACTGTTATTTCATCTCCGATCTGGTAGAGTTCAGACGGATGACCTACGCGCCCCCATGAAATATCGGTAATATGAAGGAGTCCGTCGATCCCGCCAAGGTCTATAAACAGACCATAGTCGGTTATATTCTTGACGGTACCGCTCATAACGGCCCCCTCTTCAAGAGTTTTTAAGGTATCCTCCCTTTTTTTCTTACGCTCTTTCTCCAGAATCGCCCTGCGTGACAGAACAATGTTGGATCGCCGCTTATTATATTTTAAGATCTTAAAATCATGTGTTGTTCCTATAAGGGCATCAAAATCCCTGATAGGTTTAAGATCAATCTGGGAACCCGGCAAGAAGGCTTGAAGGCCTATATCAACCTCCATGCCGCCCTTGAGGCGGGAGACAATCTCACCCCGTATGGTGCCATCCTGTTCATAAAGCCGTTTGATCTCGTCCCAGATCTTGATCTTGGCCGCCTTCTCCTTGGATAGAATAATTCGGCCTTCCTCGTCCTCTCTCCTTTCTAGCAGGACATCTATCTTATCCCCGACCTTTGCAGTCAAATGGCCTTCGGAATCGATGAATTCATCGATTCTAATCTGTCCTTCCGATTTATAGCCTATATCGACCAGCACATATTCTTTGCCGATCATCACGATTTCCCCCGAAACAAGCTCTCCTTCTTGGATGCTTTTCAGGCTTTTTTCGTACAGCTCCATAAAACTGCCCGATTCAGGCTCTTCGCTTTTATCTTCTTCATTGTTTTTAAAAACCGGTTTTTCAGTATCAGCCCGATTAGGGACTGTCGAGCCCTGTGCTTTGCTGTCATCACCCGGAATATCCCCGTTAGTATCCTGATCACTGTAGTCCGTCTGCTTACCTTCTTCTGGTCCCTGGTCGGTATTCTGCCTGTCCCCATCATCTTTATTGTTAACGATAAGATTACTTGTCATCATTAGGTCTGTTAGTTTCTCCATTAAGTTGATTACCCCCTAGAAGTATTACCTCTAATATCTTAAATCTCATAAGAGAATCCTTATATCAAATATTGGCCTAAATATCAATGGTCTAATTAATTTTTTGTTAACACTTTACATTTGTGTGAATATTCATGGGTCTCTGCACACCATTTTATGAAACGAAGCATATTAAAAAAAGCACAAGGCACATGGCCCAAGGCTGTATTATGCCTGTGGTTTGAAGGACGCCCTGGTTTTATGCTACGCCGTGCACCTTATCCCTTGATCCTGTTTTTCAGGGATGTCGCTCAGGGACGGATTTTGGTATATAAGATAGTACCTTTTCAACTACCTGATCTATATCTAATGCGCTGGTATCAATTATTATTGCCCCTTCAGCGGGTTTAAGCGGAGCAATAGAGCGTAGACTGTCTTGCTCATCCCTTATCCTGAGTTCATTTTCGATATTCTCCATGGAGGCTGGTTCGCCCCTATACAGCCTCTCGGCGTGTCTTCTTTCGGCCCTTACCTGGGGCGAGGCTGTCAAAAAGAATTTATAACCCGCATCAGGGAATACTATGGTGCCCATATCCCGGCCTTCAGCGACAATCCTTCCTTTCTTTCCAATATTCCGGTGTAGGTCGGTCATTGCATCCCTTACTTCTTTGATCATGGATATTTTTGAGGATAACATATCCATTTCAGGGCGCCTAATCTCCTCGGAGACGTCCTCCGACCCGATATACACTCTGGGGCTGTCACCATGGGAGAGGAAATTTATGTCAATACTTTTACACAAACCATACAATTCCTTACCGTCACCGAAATTTATTCCCTTTCTCCATGCCATAAGGGCTACAGCACGGTACATTGCCCCTGTATCCAGATAGGCAAAATCCAGTTTTTTGGCGAGCAGACGGCTGACAGTACTCTTACCGGCGCCGGCTGGCCCGTCGATTGTTATTATATAGCTCATAAGTGGTCTCTTTACTGTCCCGTTTTTTCCAGCACCTTTTTCAGGCTGCTTATGAATCTCTCGTTTTCCTCGGGCAGACCAACATTTACCCTTATGTAATCCTTTAGACCGTAGCTGTCCATGGAACGGATAATAACCCCTTGTTTGAGCATCAGTTCATAGATTCTATTGGCGCTGCAAGGAACCTTTATCATGAAAAAATTTGTCTCGGTGGGGAGGTATTCCAGGCCAAGCCCATCGAGTTCTTCACGGAGATAACTTAACCCCTCCCTGGTAAGTTTGAGCGTGGTGGAAGCAAATTCAGTATCATCCAGAGCGGCAGAGGCGGCAACCTGCGCCAAATGATTGACGTTAAAGGGTTGCCTTACCCTATTCATATAATCGATAATCTGTTCAGAGGAAAAACCGTAGCCTACTCTCAGCCCTGCCAGCCCGTAAATCTTGGAAAAAGTCCTTAACACCACAACACTCGGATAATCTGTTAGGAAGTCAAGCCCGTTGGCTACATCCTTATTCTGGACGAATTCGATATATGCCTCATCCAGAACAACAATGATATTATCAGATATGTTTGCTAAAAAGTCAGATAATTCCTTTTCGGAAAGTGCTGAACCTGTGGGGTTGTTGGGGTTATTGATAATTATTATTCTTGTCTTGGGTGTAAGCGAAGCTGCAATACTCTTGAGATCTATCTTAAAATCCTTGAGTGGTACGGATACTATCTCCCCTCCGGCCCCGACTACTATTTTTTCATAGACCAGGAAGGTGGGACAGGCCTGAATAACCTCCTCTCCCGGGGCCAAGAAGGTTCGAATAATCAACTCGATCAGTTCATTAGAACCATTTCCGATGATTATACGTGAGGGAGAAAGGCCAAAGATACGGGATAGTTTTTCCTTAAGGTAATAACCGCTGCCATCAGGATATCGATTAATCTTGTTAATATCTTCCAGGATGGCCTTGACCGCCAGAGGTGAGGGCCCAAGGGGGTTTTCATTGGAGGCCAGTTTGATTGAACCGCTTATGCCCATCTCCCTTTCAAGCTCTTCGATAGGCTTTCCAGGAGGATAGGGAACAAGTTTTTCTATATTTTTCCTTACTGGGGGTTTCATAAGATAACCTCGGAAAACAGTAGTAACTACCCTCTTTTTCCATATTGATCAGGCTTTTATATCAAAGGAGAGGAAATATCAAGGTTTTTAGCGGAATGGCCCTTGACCTCTCTGAATTATTCTTGTAATTTAAAATACACTGTTATAAAAACTTCGCTTATGTAAAGAGCCAGAATCTGTCCGTTACCATAGTCTACGCCATAAACAAGCGGTCATGTTTGTGGAGGGAAGCATGCAGACCGTCCTCCGCAGTACTGCCGAGCGCGGACTAAGTGTAGAGAGTAATCCAGAATTCAATATATAAATTTTTCCTGTTAGTGCTTGACTTAAGGTTTTTGATTAATTATCTATAGCAGCTATAAGATAGGTACTTTTGGTTTTTAACAAGACAGGTAGGGGTGACTCGGGACTTATCAATACTTTAAGGCGGGAGAGACATGAATAAATCACAACTCATTGAAGCCCTTGCGAAAGCGGAGAATCTGGCCCTTAAAAAAGCGGAGGAGATCGTCAACACGGTTTTCGGTGATATGGAAAGAGCTCTCACCAGAGGTGAAAGGGTTGAGATAAGAGGTTTTGGCAGCTTTAAAATCAAACACTACGACGGCTACCAGGGAAGAAACCCCAAGACAGGTGAGATTATCGATGTAGCGCCGAAAAAGCTTCCCTTTTTTAAGGTAGGCAAAGAACTCAAGGAAAGAGTGGACATAAGTTAAAGACCTGTCTCGCTCTTGGCCGTGCGGAGGATAAGCATTGCCCTGTGGTGATTCAGGAGTGCGCTTTGTCGCCCCGGAGTAAGGGTGGACGGACGGCACGTGACAGACCCTTATGAAATCCGTCAGGTCCGGGAGGAAGCAGCGGTAAATAATGCGGTTTGTGTCGTGCTCATATCTACCTTTTTACCCGGGGCGACATGGCCCTATTCCATGGCTCTTTTTTAGGACTTGCCGTGTATGCATCCATGGGAACCCCATAAACTTGCCGCAATAAAACACCCCGAAATTCTTAATCTAAGATCAACAAACGGCATACCTTATCTCCAATTTCATTCACTCTCAGGGGAGGATCATCTTGTCCATGGAATCTTTACTCGACACGGCGGGGTGAGCGATCCTCCTTATGACAGCCTTAACACCGCCTATGATGTTGGAGATCGGACGGAAAGGGTGAAAAAGAATCTCCGGAAAATCAGCGAGGTAATGGGAGCGGAACGTCTCATCTTTATGGATCAGGTCCACGGCGGGAAGATTATGGTCCTGAAAAAAGCCGATCATCCTGACCTTGAATCAACGCCATGTGCGGATGCAATCATCACTGATATCCCTAACATTGCCATTATGGTTAAACTGGCCGATTGTCAGGGTGTAATCCTATACGACCACGTTAAGCTTGTCCTTGGTCTGGTACATTGCGGATGGCGGGGGAATACCAACAATACCCTCGGATTCGTTATAAGCAGGATGAAGTCGGAATTTGGATGCATAGGGTCGGATATTCTGGCCGCCATTGGCCCTTCCCTCGGTCCCTGTTGCGCCGAGTTCAGGTCTTATCATAATATCTTTCCCCCAGGCTTCATAACATTTTCGGTACGTGACAATTATTTCAACCTTTGGGAAGTGAGCAGGAGCCAACTTCTGGATGCAGGGCTTGATGAAGATAATATCGATATCGCTGAGGTCTGCACTAAGTGTAACACCCACCTTTTTTATTCTTACCGGGCTCAACGGATTACCGGCAGATTCGCAACAGTGGCTATGCTTCAGAAAAGACAGAAAAGCCCGGGCCATATCTGATACTCTCGGTCAAAAGACCATATACCCTGGCCTAATCATAAAAATGCACAATTTTTATCATAATCTGTATTTTGTCGTTTACATTTTTTTCTTAAATGGATAAACTATACAACTTTGCCTTAAATGATCGTGTATATATCTCTGGATCTTTCCGGCTCAAGGGCCTATGATACTAAGAGATCTATATCCGGCCTATCATGGCTTCACTAAGTTAGGATGCCGAACACCCTAATTTTCTTACATTTTGAGGATATGCCTCCATGATCCAGATAGGCAGGATTATATAGGTAATTGAAATTCTGCTCAACAATAACTAAAAGACATTGCCCTAGTGCAATGGGAAGTGCTAGTGGCACGGTGTGTCTCGAACATTGATTCGAGCCATGGCGTATTAAGGTGTCCCTAAATAATGAATTTTTATCGTCGCCTCCTCTGGCGACAAGTCTTTCGCAACTACTGAAAGGAGTTAAAAATGGCAATAGATGAAGGTCAAGGAGTTGAATCTGTCTATATGGAGAAGAGGGTTATAGATCCTCCTCAGGATTTTGTCAAAGATGCTAACTTAAAAGGGATGGATGAATATCGGAAGCTATACAAAAGATCTATAGAAGATCCCGGGGGCTTCTGGGGAGAAATGGCCGAAAAGTATCTTGATTGGTACAAGAAATGGGACGGGCCTGTGGAGGAGTACAGTTTCAAGGACGATATCTATATAAGATATTTTGCCGGCGGAAAGCTGAATGTAACCTATAACTGTCTGGACCGTCACCTGAATACATGGAGAAAGAACAAGGCAGCCTTGATATTTCAGGGGGAGCCCTTGGAGGAGTCCGTGACATATACCTACCAGCAGCTTCACCGTGAAGTATGCAAGTTTGCCAATGTGCTGAAAAATCTGGGAGTCAAGAAAGGTGACAGGGTCGCCATATATCTCCCCATGATTATGGAGCTTCCGGTAGCAATGCTGGCCTGTGCCAGGATCGGTGCGATCCATAGCATAGTATTCGGGGGATTTAGTTCTGATGCGTTGAAGGACAGGATACAGGACTGTGAGGCCGAAACGCTCATCACCTGCAACTGGGGATATCGTTCGGGAAAAGTCCTGCCCAGCAAGGGGAACGCCGACGCTGCCCTTGAGAAATGCCCGACTGTCAAGCAATGTATAGTAGTAAACCGGATTGACAAGGAAACCGACATGAAGGAAGGCCGTGATTACTGGTGGCATGACCTCATGGCAGACGCCTCTCCCTTTTGTGAACCGGAAGAGATGGATGCGGAGGATCCTCTTTTCATCCTCTACACCAGCGGCAGTACAGGCAAGCCCAAGGGCGTGCTCCATACAAGCGCCGGATATCTCCTCTACACTGCAATGACCATGGAATATGTCTTTGATATAAAGGATCAAGATGTGTACTGGTGCACAGCAGATATAGGTTGGGTTACGGGGCATAGCTATATCGTTTACGGACCTCTTTGCGTCGGTGCAACGTCCATTGTATTTGAAGGCGTGCCCAATTACCCTGAGCCCGACCGTTTCTGGGAGGTGGTAGAGAAATACGGTGTTAACATATTCTATACGGCCCCCACCGCCATAAGGGCCATTATGAGGAATGGCGACGAATGGCCGAATAGGAGGGATTTAAGCAGCATTAGGCTCCTGGCCAGCGTTGGTGAACCAATCAATCCCGAGGCATGGATGTGGTATTATAAGGTAATAGGAAAGGGACTTTGCCCTATCACGGATACATGGTGGCAGACAGAGACCGGGGGGCATATGATAGCCGGGATCCCCGGAGCAATGAAGATGAAACCGGGATCAGCGGGGTTCCCCTTCTTTGGAGTGGATCCGGTCATACTAAGGGTGGATGGATCCGAAGCGGATGTAAACGAGGGAGGCCATCTGTATATCAGGAAGTCCTGGCCGGGTTTCATGCGCACGGTCTATGGGGATCCTGACAGGTTTAAAAGTCAATATTTTGTGCAGGCTCCGGGTTTTTACTTTACCGCTGACGGCGCAAGAAAGGATGAAGACGGTTTTTACTTTCTCATGGGCCGAGTGGATGACGTAATAAATGTCTCCGGACACAGGATGGGAACTGCCGAGATAGAGAGCGCCCTTGTGTCTCATGATGCCGTGGCGGAATCAGCTGTTGTGGGATTTCCACATGATGTAAAAGGACAGGGAATATACGCGTTTGTTACCTTGAAGTCCGGGTTTGATCCGTCGGACGAAATGAAAAAGGAGCTTGTTAAGCATGTAAGAAAAGAGATCGGCCCTATAGCATCTCCCGACAAACTTCACTTTGCGGATGCGCTTCCGAAGACCCGCAGCGGAAAGATCATGCGGAGAATACTGAGGAAAATAGCTGAAGGAGAGATAGAGGCCCTAGGGGACACCTCTACTCTGGCGGAACCGGATGTGGTCAACAAGCTCATCGCGGGTAAGCAATAGTAATAAGACACAGTTGGAATAAGAGGCTTCACCTCTTTTAAAAGACCGCAGGAGAACACCAAGTCGGTTTTTAATAGACTACTTACGGGTGTTCTCCTGAATCACAGGTATCGAGTCACTAAACAATATTTGGTTAATAAAGGGAAAATATATGGATAATAAGATAGAAACCTTGGCAAATCCGGTCCCGCTCGGGCTTATGGGTTTTGGGATGACAACTGTTTTGCTTAATATTCACAATGCGGGGTTTTATCCTCTGGACACTATGGTCCTGGCAGTAGGAATCTTCTACGGGGGTATCGCCCAGATCATTGCAGGGATTTTGGAATACAAAAAGGGTAATACCTTCGGCATGACGGCCTTTATTTCCTTCGGTTCATTCTGGCTTACACTCGTGTTCCTACTCGTGCTACCCAAGATGGGATGGTGGGATGTTGGCCAGAACAACCTGTCTTTTAGTCTGTACCTGTTTATATGGGGCCTCTTCACCTTGGGAATGTTCTTCGGAACCTTGAAACTCAACCGGGCATTACAGGTAATTTTCGGTTCCCTGGTTATACTTTTCTGGTTACTTGCCATTCACAATATAACAGGAAGCAGAATAATTGGTGTAATCGCAGGCTGGGAAGGTATCTTTTGCGGGTTATCGGCCTTTTATACCTCGATTGCGGAGGTACTCAACGAAGTTAGCGGAAAGAAGGTATTGCCCATAGGAGACTGAGAGAAGCTCTCTGTGCCCTATTACCGAGTCAGAAGCAACTGATACGCCTGTTTCCGTTGAGGCGGTTGATCATGTCTTTCATTGATGAAAGGGATGATAGAGGATAGTTGCAGGCATGCGTATAGACAATGCTTTCGATACTTTTTAAATCACTGGGCGGCCTGGGATTATTCCTTTTCGGCATGAAGATTATGTCCGAGGGGCTTCAGACGATTGCCGGAAAAAGGATGCGGCAAATCCTGGGAATGGTCGCAAATAACCGTCTTATCGGCTGTTGTGTCGGCGCCCTCATCACAAGTATAATACAGAGTTCCAGCGCCACAACCGTCATGCTGGTAAGTTTCGTGGACGCCGGGCTTATAACCCTTGTTCAGGCCGTGGGAGTCATCCTAGGCGCCAATATAGGCACCACAATAACAGCCCAGTTAATTGCATTTGATATCCATGAGTACGCCCTTCCCGCCATTGCGATAGGAGTCCTTTTCAAGTTCTTCATAGGTCGGCGGAAATGGATCTATTTCGGAGATGTTCTGCTCGGCTTCGGTATGTTATTTTACGGACTAGCCACAATGAAGGCGGGGTTGGCACCGCTTAGGGAAAGCGAATCATTTTTGTCTTTTTTGACGGGTTTTGATGCATCCAGTACAGTCGGGATAGTGCTATGTACCCTTGCCGGAACAATGCTGACTATTATTTTACAGAGTTCCAGTGCCACGGTGGGTATTGCAATGGCCCTGGCCAGCCAGGGACTGTTGAATTTTGAAACCAGTGTAGCCTTTATCCTAGGCGATAATATAGGCACTACCATAACCGCCGAACTGGCAAGCATAGGGGCCAACACAAACGCCCGGAGGACAGCCCGGGCCCATACGCTCTTCAATGTCATCGGTGTCCTTCTGGTTATAACCTTTTTCCCGGTCTTTATAAAAATTGTTGGTTTTATATCCGGAACCATAATGCATTCCGGATCGCCAGATCTCATAATAGGGGGAGAAAAACCGAATATCTCGAGGTACCTCGCCAACTCCCACACTATCTTTAATGTAATTAATGCCTTAATTTTTCTCTCTTTCCTGCCCCATCTTGTAAAAGCGGCCACATATCTCACATCACTGAAGGAAGGGGGCCCGGAGTTGGATGAGTTACATCATATCAAATTCCTTGACGCCAAGTTTGTAGGCACCCCTTCTGTTGCCCTTACCCAGGCCAAGTCTGAAATAATCCGGATGGGCCAGGCCGTCCAGGTCATGTACTATGATGTTATTAATTCCCTTGGAGAACGGAGTCTCAAGGGACTGGCAAAATGGAGGAAAAGGGAGGATACCCTGGATACCCTTCAAAGAGAGATTACCAGGTATCTTGTAAAGGTAACACAGGAGCATATCAGTTCCGAGGAATCCAGGGAAATACGGTCTCTGCTACGGATGGTCAACAACTTCGAGAGGATAGGCGATGCCATAGAAGATGTGGCGGAACTGTTGGAGAGACTTATTAAAGAGGACCTTTATCTGTCCGAGGATGCATTAAGGGATTATGCCCGCATATCGGAAGAGGTGCAGAAATTCCTGACCCTTGTCCTGGGTGCCATGAGTAGTGAGGGGAATGAAGTCATGGATGCAGCGCGGGAGATTGAGGATAACATTAATAAAATGGAGGAAAAGATGAAAGAGGATCATCTCATACGCCTCCAGCAGGGTATATGCGACATCGATTCGGGCATGGTTTTTGTGAATACCCTGACAGCATTTCAAAGGATGGGAGGCTACTGTTTCAATATAGCTCAGGCGGCCGCTGGAGTTAAGTAATTTTAGAGATATAACAGGAGATTATGAATGATTAATATACCAGGAACACTTTTTAAAGATTTTAGATGTTTATTATATATTGCAGTCTGGCTGAGCTTATTCTTCCCCCTATCTCCACCGGTTTTTGCCGGAACCGAAAGTGATCAACTCCTGATGAGAATAGAGAAGCTGGAGAGGGAATTAGAGGAGTTGAAGCTCTTGCTGCAGGAACAGAAGGAGATGGAAAAGGAAAAAGAGGCGGCAGAGTCAGTTGAGGAAGAGGTTGAAAAAGTAGCGAAGGCTGAATTCAGGGAAGAGGAAGGTTTCGTGTTCAAGCCTTATGGCTATATAAAGCTGGACGCCTCCTATGATGACAGCAGGACGAATTACGGCAACTTCATCCTTTATGTCCCCGGTGAATCCGTAAACAAAAACGATGACGAATTCAACATTACCGCTAGGCAGACTAGGTTGGGCATAGAGGTTGAGGCCTCCCCGCATAATCCTTGGAAAGCCAAGGGAAAGATAGAAATTGATTTTTACGGAGATGGCTCCGCCGGCCATGAAAACAAGGCGGGAATCATGCTGCGACATGCCTTTATTGAACTGAACAGGAATAGTTTCAGCCTTGTTGCCGGGCAGACCTCCGATCTTTTTTCCCCTTTAAACCCTACCACCCTGAACTATACTGTGGGATGGTCGGCGGGTAATATCGGATACAGAAGACCCCAGTTGATGGTGAACTACAAGTACTGCCTAGGCGGCGGAAACAGGATTATTGCCGGTCTCTCCCTGGCCAGGACGGCAGGATTAACCAATGAGGATCTGGACAACGACGGCCAGAATGACGGAGAGGACGCCGGCTTTCCCACTATTCAGGGGCGAATAGCCCTCTCCACCAAAATATTTACTGAAAAGGAGAGCGTGTTGGGTGTTTCAGGCCATTATGGTAATGAGGAAGTCGACTGGGAGGAGGGTGGCCGGAAGATAAAGTCGTGGTCTGTTAACTATGATTTTAATATCCCACTTTTCAGCCGGTTGTCATTAAAAGGAGAGGCCTTTACCGGGGTCAATCTTGATGATTATTTCGGGGGCATCCTTCAGGGCGTGAACAGTGTTAACCGCGATGGGATTGAGTCATCGGGAGGATGGTTCCAGTTCAACTATATTTTAGACGACAAGTGGCAATATAACGTAGGAGGCGGCCTTGACAATCCTTCCGACGAGGATCTTAATGAAGGCATGCGGGGGAAAAACGGCTTTTTTTACGTCAACTCGCTGTATAGAATTATCCCTCAGATGACCGTTGGAATGGAATACAGCCATTGGAAGACCGACTATATTGGTATGAGTTCGGGAATAGACAATCGATTTCAGGCATCCTGCATTTACAGCTGGTAAAGCTTTAATAGCACCTGCCCCAAAATCAAGCCTTTTAATTCGCCTTCGCCAGAATACCCTGTGGCGACTCGACTCAGCTCGCCGAACTCTCGTCGTAGCGAAGCGAAGATCCCGGTTTATCAGGGCGGCGGGGGGCTTCATTTTTTAGGTTTCAACTATCGGAGGTGGTCCGCTTTCCTGCGGTATCTCCTACCATTTCTGGTTCCAAAAGCATGGATCTGTGAGCGGCTGTTTGAACACGTTCAGGGCGGTTTCTTCTCCCAGTTTCCGGTAGGACTCGAATTGGGCTTCATCAAAAAACTGGTCCCCCGTGGTCTCGTCGGGAAAGCTTGGATACTTTCTCCGGTAAGCCAGCAAATCTTCCGGTTCAGTTCCAGTGATCGTCGATTTTATATAAATGAGCTTTCCTTCGATGCCCTTGGGGTACTTGCTTGGATAGAATATGTTGCCGATGGCATAATAGTTTTTAGTCCGCCTGGCCTTCGGGTCCGGGCGCAGATCCTCCAAGTCGATCTTTATATTGACGCCAAGATCGATGCGCGCTTTCCTGATTACATTGGCTAGATCGTTCATCGAAAATCCAGGATCGGCCGTGGCATCCGAAGCAATGATAACCCGGCAGCGCCTTTTAAGAAGCGAATACACACCAAGGTTCTCATGATGACCGCCGTCTGAAAGGTTGAGGAGGTTGTCGCTCTCTTTGGTCCTTCCTAAGAGCTCTTTGATGAAGTAATAAGGCCAGAGCGTTATTTTCCGCGTATAAATGAATTTAGGGTTAGGGTTGGGCATCCAGCGGTTCAATCGAACATTTAAAAGGGTGAGCAAAGCCCTCAAACCCGCATTAGTGGAGGTTCCCATCTGAGGGCTGGCTGCCGCGCCTGAGATGGCCATGGCCGTGGCAAGACGGGTCTTGGCATCGTTGTATTTTTCGGTGTTTCTGTATCCGGTTGTCTCCGATCCCACATAGTTTTTAGAAAAGAAGAAAAGATCGGCGCCTCGGCCTCGCAGGTAGCGGTCCGTGCTGGCAGGCACATTCAATGTGGTGTTTATGAGATGGTAGGGTGCGCCTTTAGATTGTTCGTGCAGCTTAGAGATACGAAGGAGCTCGTTTGAATCGATGTTATCTTTTTGCCGGTCAACCTTGATTATATAGGCCTCGCTCAGGCGGTCCCGGTAGAAATGATGTAGAGTAATTCGGTTGGTGTCGATTACCAGGCTGGCTATCAGGAAGGCCGCGGCAATAAAAAGCATGTAATAAAGAGATGTTCCTTCGTATACGTTGAATATTGCAAAAGCGTGAAGCAGCCAGGCGAGAAGAACGGGAAGCACGAATACCCAACCAACGCGGAAGAAGGCCCTCAAGATTCCGCGCACCTTTTCGTACTTGCTTGTAAAAAGGTTTGCAATCAACCCTAGGGCGGAGATGATGGATACGCCGGATAGGAGGTTTATAACCCAGGACTTGGCGTCATTCCAGTTAATGGCGAAGAGGGTGATAAGCCCTAATCCTGCCGATATGACCAAAAGAACCGCAAAGGCCGCATTTATATATTCAACCGTCCTACGGCCTTGAATTTTTAGGCCTTTCAGCCAGGTGGCGCTGATCCCCCTGAAAATACCCATTAAGACTATACTGCACAGGGAAACTGCGAAACAAAACTTAACGAAATTAGTAGTAAATTGGTTAATATTTGCCAACTCATGAACACCCCATCCAAAAAAGAACAGAACGACGAGTGTGAAAAGATTGGTAAGGATCAAGCCAGACAGGTAGGTGGCGATCATTCGGGCATATTCGAAAAAATTTCTTTTAACCGCGAGAAAATTACTGTGTTCGCGCAGGTGCTTCACTGTGTTACATTCATCAGGTTTTTCCTTGCGCTGAAAACGAAACGGAAACTCCGACTCATTGACCGAGGCTTGGGGATCTTCAAGGAGTGAACTCAGACATGATCCGATATATCCGCCTCCTGAGACGGTAGACAGGTAATCACAGCAGCGCAGCACACCGCGCCGTGCCAAACCTTGTAGTACCCCTAAGTTGAATGTGGCCGAACGAATGCCGCCCCCGGATAACGCCAGCCCCACTAATTCGGCTTTAGCGCTGGGCCTGATGTAGGTTTGCGGGGCAACCCTGTTGGGGTCGTAAAATACGTTTTCAGCCTTTTTCGAATCATCAAGAAGGAGTTCACTCAACCGCTTATGCTCCTCCCTGACGGGTTCCAAGCCTAGACCGAGATCTCTTCGACGTTTCTCTATGTATTTCAGTTCGGTCAGAAAAACCTCGGCAAACAGATTCGTAAATCCATTCTTTCCTTCTGACTGTTCCATGAGCCCACCCTCCTATGGTTATAGATCACTAAGAACGTTCTATGAAGGGCTCTTGTCCTGTATGAGCATATAAAAGTCGAAATGCATTCTATTATACAGTGAGTTTGGAACCAACGTCCTGTTCCATGACACCCCTTTCATTTAAGCTATTTGTTTCTTCACCAATAATTCTTATCGCACCTTGGACAATGCTTTTTCCATTGCATCCAGTGATTCAAAACCATAGCTTTCAGCTGTGTTTTTTAATATTTCGAGAGACAGATTCTTGCCTTCGGCCTCTGCCTTTTGGGTATCTTTCAGACAAAGCTCAAGCGTCGCCTCGGAATAGGTAAGCAGTTCACTGTGCAGATAGTTGTCGATTGACGCGTAATGTCCTCCTCCACTGTCTGTTGCGGTAATCGGACGGCCGAGTGAAAAAAGCTTCGGATATTTAACAGAGGCTTCTAGCGCCCATTTTGAATGATACTTCATGATCTCATGGGCAAGCTCATGAACACGGGGTGATACAGGTGGAAATTCATTTTTTATTTTCTCATATTCTTCCGGAAAGGTTATTTTCATCATGTGCGTATATTTAACCGCCATTAAGTTTATCTTGTTTTGCACCGCGTGCTTTAGATCATGTAAATAGCTAATAAGTGTATCCATGCTCCATATATCAGCCTGTGCCTTACGCATTATCATAAATGTCGGCCTGTCATCCTGACATGGGGCCCGTCCTCCGACATTTGTGGTATTCGTGAACATATCCCATTCAAGCTCAAATATATTATGCGTTAACTCTTTACGTTCCATGTAAAGGTCTCCCTTGATTTCCGATTTTGACAAGCAAGCATACGCTAAAGGAGAGGCTGAGCCGGCAGGCGACTTTGCAGAACCTACATCGCCGAAAGATGAACCACAATCGCAAAACAAACTTCAATTCTGGCACGTGATAGCCTGGTCAGCTCGAGCCATTGTTAGGCAACTCCAAACCCGAGGGGGGATCCAACTTCAGCCAGGGGCGATATCGTCAAGATACTCCTTAACAGGCCCAAAGATCTTGCCACCAATTTTCTCTAATGCCTCAACTGGAGCCATCCAGGCTGGATCTGCGAACTTCTCGGGTTCTCGCATCGCAGGTTCGCCGTTATTAAACCTGCATGCCCAGTAGGCGAGGCATCTTTTACTGCGTATTGATCCATGCAGTCTCTGAGTCAAAGATCGTTCAATCCGGAGTTACCGGTTGTTCACTCCTGTGTGTCCAGGCCCCACATTTTGAAATACTTCTTGTAGAAGGGCGGCTGCTCGAAGTCTCCTTCGATTGCGCGGCCGAAACTGCGGTATCCCATGCCCATCTTATCATAGTGGTATACCCCGTACATCAGCTCTTCCATTCTTCCTGTGGGGATGGAAAGCATCATTTCGCAGTCCCCGACTCCGCCTCTTTCGAATTCTCCGGGATCAGGCACGGTCACTTCGCATTCTCCCGTTAACAGGGAAGGGACGACAGAGTAAACGCAGGACCAGAGCGGATCGAGGGTGGAGGCGACGCGATACCCGTTTTTAAGCATCATGGCAAACAGCATGTGGCGCAATTGGGTTGCGTTACAGTAAATCACCGTCAGGTCCGGGGCGAAATTGGCTTTGTGCAATGGGCCCAGCACCATCCCGGCGTACTTGCCGTACGGCAGAATAGGTATCGAGTTGTTGCGTTCCTTAGCGGCTTCTTTGTCTTGAATGAAAAAGTCGCTGCCGGATCCCTCCAGAAAATCTTCGGGAGGCTCCACCAGCCCGTAGCCGATGATCGGTTCGAAGCACCAGTGGTCCTCGATGAACATGGCCAGTGTCGTTCCCCGCCAGCGTACGATGCTAAATGCCTGGCAAGCGGAATAATGCTCTCCCAGGTCCTTTTTCGGCCTGACGGCGCCCTGCGGAATCTCGCTTTCGTCTTTGAGCATTTTTATTGCGATCGGATATGTTCTCAATACGAGCATGTTTAAGAGATCCGAGCCATACTTGTTCATCGTTTCTACGGGCGTCATTTTTTCACCTCCAGCTTTTACGGCCGCATGAGCCAAGTTTCCAAGACCGACCGAGCCTGCGACAGCGGCGGTCGCAGTTCCGGCCAAAAAGTTTCTTCGCGTCAATCCTTTTTTCGCGGGCTTCATAGAGTACATAATATTCCTCCTTATTGTTTAGTTTTGTATAGTGTATAGTGGTGAAGTCTACGCTTGACTCTTATCAGATATAATAACTCAACAACTTTTCTAAATCAATTTGATACCCTTTACAACCTAAAATAGTTGACAAGAGTCAAGAGTAGATTTAACCCCTCTATTTATATATTCATCGCAGCATTGAATCCTGATGTGGTTGCATTCCACAAATTACCTCTGAGCGTGGCACAATCACCGACAATGTATACTTCTTTCACCAGGTCCTCAAATTCATTCACTACTTCCAGGCAAGGGGTCATACCCAATGCAAGAACAACCGTATCACAGAAAATCTCTCTTTCCTTTTCATCCTTTTCTTTGACTATGGCAGAGTTTTCAGTGATACGCTCAAGGTGCACATCAGGATGATATTCTACATGATGTTTTTCCAATAATCCCATTAAGGACACCATATTAATAATGGGTGCACTGGCAACAATTTCTTCCAAGCTTTGCATTTCAACAACCGTAACCTTTTTCCCTTGTTGGGCAAGGTATAAAGCCGTTTCACATCCTACCAGTCCGCCACCGGCAATGACGACATTTTCGCTCACTTGGACTTTGCCCATAGTCACATCGCCCGCCCAAACCACATTATTTTTATCAATACCTGGGATCTCGCTCGGAATCAGTGGTTTTGCGCCTACTGCAATGATCAAGGCATCCGGCTTCTCAGCCATTGCTTTTTCCGAATCTGCTTCCGTGGCCAGCCTTAATGTGATTCCGGGGTGTCGTGTCGTCATCCTCATGGCCCAATTCAAATAATTCCTCATATCCGATTTAAAGGGCGCTTGAGAGGCCATCACTAAAGTGCCGCCAAGTTGCGCGTTTTTTTCAAATAAAACCACATCATGTCCCCGGTCGGCCGCCCCCCTGGCGGCCTCCATGCCGGCCGGACCGCCTCCGATAACCACGACTATCTTCTTCTTTTTAGGCATGGGTTCGTGAGCATATTCCAGTTCCTTCCCGGCAACCGGGTTTACCGCGCATCGAACCGGCAGAAAGAAGTAATGGGGTTGATTGATGCAGGTATTGCAGCGCACACAAGGTCTGATGGTTTCCTTCATTCCGTATTTTGTCTTATTGACACAATCTGGATCCGCAATGAAAGTGCGCTGCATGGCCACAATATCCGCTTTGTTTTCATTAATGATTTCTTCAGCCATATCCATGTCGATCGAGCCCACGGTCGTCACCGGGATATTCAAAACCTTTTTAAACTCCGGCGCATAATGAACATTTGTCCCTTTTTCATAGTAGGTCGGTTGAATGACATACCCCATCACCTGGTCGTTCCGTAAATCGCCGGCAGACACATGAATAAGGTCTATCTTGTCTTGAATGATTTTGGCAAATTCCAGCGTATCGGCAAGCTTGGTGCCGTTGGGCGTTAATTCTTCAGCACTCAACCGATATTCAATGGCAAGCTTATCGCCGACTTTGGCCCGAATCGCGGTCAGTAATTCATGAACAAATCGAGACCTGTTTTCCACAGAGCCCCCGTATTGATCGGTCCGCTTATTCGCATGGGGTGACAGGAATTGACTGATAAGCATTCCGTGCCCGCCATGAATCAGGATCATATCCATACCGGCTCTCATACATAATTCAGCCGCATCGACAAAATACAGGATGATTTGTTCCATATCGGCCATGGTCAATTCATGAGGTAATTTATCCATTATCTTGTCATTGATACTGGTTTCAGTGCGAATCTGAGACAAATCATCCTCTGTGGTATTTTTCTTAATTGTCTCCGGGGGCGCAAAGGCCATATAAACCAGTTCGATGGAAGCCTTGGCGCCATACCGATGTATGGTTTCAACCAACTGCGATAAGCCCACAACGGCTTTGTTCGTTGATAAATCAAGGGCAAACCCGGTTAACTCATCAGGGTTTGGATTAACAAAGCTCATCCCGATTGTCACAATCCCCGCCCCGCCTTTGGCCACATTTCTCGTACACTCAATAAGCTCGCGGGTAACAAAGCCTTGCGCTGATGCCAGAAGATTATTTGCAGGCGAAACTTCAATGCGGTTTTTCGATATGATGTTACCTATTTTGATTGGTTGAAAAATTTTTCGATCGCCCATTTTAAATACCTTTCTGGATCATACATAATATTATGTAACACAACAGGTGTTTCCAATCGGCCTAATGTCGGCATGCAATCTCATTTATCATTGTTATAATATCTTGTTAATTTTAATATTTTAAGGGCGTCCCCCTTTCCTTTATGGTACCACATGCATTTCGATAGTTATTGGAAATGCACTAAATCCTTTTGGTGCCGATGGAGGGGCGGGTAGAGTCGCGTTGCTGATCTTCTCGGCAAAACATTGCGAAGCCGGCGTGCTGGGTTGAACTTCAACTGACAAGACGCTACCAGACGCGTTAACATAGCCAACCAGTGCAAAATCTCCGGGTTGAGGGGGCGAGCCGGGAGGAAGGCATTCCCTTATGGCGCGGGCAATAGTAGGACCCAATGACTTTTCGTAGGCCTTTCCTTCAGGGGTTTGGAGAGCCTGCTTTCCAGCCTGGACTCTGGAATGAAAATCCTCGGCAGATGCACCGATGATTATTAATACTGCGACCGCGATTGTGATAAATTTCATGATCTATCTCCAACGATAAGCTCGCCAGCCTGCGCGGCGAAGCCGTTGTAGGTCTGGTGTGGAGCGAAGGGGATTGATCCAGTTTGTTAAAATTTCGTTTCACTCTCCTGAAGGGGTTTTAATAATCCATTCCCCACTTCTTGAACATCTCTTTATATATGTCCGGCAAGGGGAAATCAGGCCGCATTTCCAGGTTGGACAGGGTATATCCCCAATGACCTTCCTGGGCCTTCTTAAAATTCTCCATAAACCCTTCCAGTTTGTTTTTGGGGATAGAGAATATCATCTCATCCTCCCCGCACAGGGCTCGTTCGTATTCTCCCGGATCAGGAAGGACGATCCAATACTGACCGGTCTGCATCGGATTCACCACGGAATAGGAACACGACCAAGGAAAATAGTACGAATTAATCTCCCTGTCCTCCATTGCTAATGACAGCATCATATTTCTCAACTGTCCGGTGTTGGAATAAATAATCACCAAGTCAGGTTCGAAACTGGTGCTAATCAATGGCGCGGTCAGTATACCGATATATTTGCCATATTCAAAACTTTCATAGGGGTAGGGGTCTCCTTTTTCAGGATCTATTTGTGGCCTTTCAACAATCCCATATGCCATTACAGGTCCCGGGCACCAGTTGTCTTCCTTCAACATGGCGATAGTCTCTTTTTCTCTTCGAGTCTTGGCAAAGGCCTGGCACTGGGCAAGATGGTATCCTAGATCCTTCTTGGGACGGATAGCCTCCGCTGGAATATCCTCTTCACTTTCCAGCATCTTTACGGCAATCGGAGAAGTCCTCAGCCGGAGCAGTCTTTCCAGATCTTCACCGTAGCGATTGTAGATATTAATACCAGTCATGGTTGTGTCCCTCCCATCAGATGCGAAGTTTTTCCCTTCTATATATAAAGTTTAAATCAGCCATCGGTTCCATTCCTAACACTTCTGCAACCCTCTCGGCTATGCGATCCATATTATATCCCTGTCGTTTAAGCCTATATCTTCTCTCATAGTGCTCTTCAGACTGTGTTATTTCTGAAATAACTGACCTCGCCGCCTATGTCTCAGGTTAAACCCAATCACATATCCGGTAAGAAGGCGTTTCATAAGTTTGGATAGTGGTTCTTGTCCAGCGCGGAAAATAAAGTGGGCATGATTGTCAACTAAATTATTAAAGAGCGTCCCGGTCCCTTCATTTTGCTCTGGTTAATTCCTCAATCTTTCTTGGAGGCCTCAGTGCCTTGCTTGCTGTCTTTGTCTTGATCTCCCTATCCAACTCAAAGGATGCCTTTTGCCTGATATCCTTTGATGAGGCGCCGATCATTGCCCTGTATTCCCCTGCGTCAGCGATCCATGATGAAGATGCCGTGTCAAAAGATGAAAGGTCTCTGGTATTGATCTCAAAGGTTATTGTCTGTGCCTCACCGGGTGCCAATAGTCTTGTTTTTGCAAAACCCTTGAGCTCTTTCTCAGGCTTTTCCATCTTCTTTGCGGGTGAGCTTATGTATAACTGCACTACCTCTTTTCCAGCCATGGTTCCGGTATTCATTATATCCAAGGTCAGGATCAACTTATCATTGAATTTGTCAGAGCTGAGCTTCAAGTTATGGTAATTGAATTGGGTATAGGACAGGCCATATCCGAACTCATAGGCAGTATTGACATCAAAGGTATCGTAGTAACGATAGCCTACGTAGATTCCTTCCTTATAAAGTACCTCGGAAGGCTTGGAGGGGGGAGGACCAGATGACCCGGTTGCCTGGTTATCAGTCCCATCTCCGGCCCCTGTATCCAGGATAACGCCCGGGAAATTGGCCGAAGAGGGCACATCCTCGTATCTCATGGGGAATGTCGAGGCAAGCCTTCCTGAAGGATTGGCTTTTCCGCTGATGATGTCTGCTATGCAATTGCCTGTCTCCTGGCCGGCCTGCCAAGCCAGCAGGATGGCATCCGGGATATCTCTCCAGCTTGCGGTTTCAATAACACCGCCCACGTTAAGTATGACAACGCATCTCTTTTCAGCTCGGTGAAAGGCATCCGCTACCGTCCTGATCATCTGCTTTTCAGCCTCTGTTAACTTAAAATCTCCTTCGCCGCTGCTACGGTCATATCCTTCGCCCGAGTTTCTGCCTATGGTTATTATGGCGAAATCGGAGATATCTGCCATCCTGGCGGCTATGGCGGGACTGATCTCCATCTCAGCGATTGTTTTAGGGGGCTCAAAAAAACCGGTTGGAGGAAGGTTTTCTTTCGCATCCTTCAGATAGGCATTATACATGTTAAGAAGATCTTCGTTAACCGAATATCCGGCATTCTTGAGACCATCCACAAGGGACACGCTATAGGCTTCATTTACGTCGCCGCTGCCTGTTCCACCCGTTATGGTATCATATGACGTATTTCCAAAGGTGGTAATCTTCTTTACGCCCTTTGCCACAGGAAGGGTCTTGTCTGAATTCTTAAGGAGCACCATGCCCTGGGTACCCACCTCCCGCCCCAGCACGGCATGATCCTTTAATGGCGGCTTATTGGAATAATCGTATCCCCTGAACCTGGGCGATTTCATTTGGATATTAAGTATCCTCTCCACATTCTTATCCAGTACCTTCTCATCCAGCCTGCCTTCCTTTAATGCCTTGATTATTGACTCAGTCTGTGTTTCATGTCCAGGCATAAGAAGATCATTTCCTGCCTTCATTTGGGCTGGCGGCGCGCTTCCGGCAAACCAGTCCGTCATAGCCAGGCCTTTGAAACCCCAGTCATTGCGAAGTATCTTTGTAAGGAGGTCATGGCTCTCTGATGCATAGCTCCCGTTTATCTTATTATATGATGACATGACTGCCCATGGTTGGGCTTCTTCCACCGCGATCCGGAAACCTTCAAGATACAGCTCCCGCAAGGCCCTTTCGGACACGTATGTATCAAGGGTCATCCTGTTAGTCTCGGTGTTATTGGCCGCGAAATGTTTTATAGTGGCGCCCACGCCCTGTGACTGAACACCCTTTACCATTGCGGCTGTCATCTTTCCGGTGACAAAGGGGTCTTCGGAAAAATATTCAAAGTTTCTTCCGCAAAGGGGATTCCGGTGGAGATTCAAGGCAGGGGCTAGGAGAAAGTCCACCCCGTATTCCAGCACTTCATTTCCAATAGCCTGTCCAACCTTATAAACCAGTTTTGTATCCCATGTTGAGGCCAACAAGGTCGCAACGGGAAAGGCCGTGCAATAATAGGTATTGTCGTCATTTTTTCTGGTAGGGCTTATCCTAAGCCCCGCTGGACCGTCGGCCAATACCATTGCGGTAATTCCCAGACGGGGAATCGAATAGGTTGTGCCTGCGGCGCCATCAACTAACGCCTGTTCTTCATCGTCCACAGTGGGGCCGGGACCTCCGGGTGAGAAGATCATTCCCGTGCCTACTACAAGCTCGGCCTTTTCCTCAAGGGTCATGGCGTCCATAACCTTGTTTAAAGACGCCTTGCCAAGCTGTGGTGGGGGTCCTTGGCATTGGAGCAGAACCATGATGCCCGCACATATTATTAGAAAGACAAATGTGATATGTTTGATTGTGATTTGCTTTTTCATTGAGATCTCCTCGAGTAATGGAAAAATCCTGTCCTTTAGGCGTACACCCTAGAATGCTGCGGCCAGCCCGGACGTCCCACCTGCCACAATCATTACATCAGCTTCGATTTGCTCAGCTATCTTGCCTGCTGCTATAACATGAGCTTTGCCAGGAGTTCCCTGGAAACCTCCTTAACGCCGGGCCTTCCGTCGAGATCAATGATCCCGGGTATTCCCCTCTTTTGGGAAAGATCCTTGTAGAAATTCAATGCTGCCAACGTACCTGATACACTGTCATAGTATATGTCATGCCGCTTATCAATGGCTTCCTCATCCTGATCATCCGGCCTTTTCTTAAGGTCTCCGCCGCAGACCCTGCATTTGCCGCCAATGGGTTTGATGGCGTCAATATTTATATTGTTAGGGTGGTTATTATCGTTTACACACAACCGGCGACCCATTATGCGGTCTTTGGCGATCTTTCGTTCTAAGACCATCTCAATTGCTATATCGATGTTAATGCCTTCCTTTTTAAGGGCCTTGTCCAATTCCTGGGCCTGAGTAAGGTTCCTGGGGAAACCGTCTAAGAGCCAGCCGCCCCTGCAGTCTTCCTGCTTGATACGGTCAAGAATCATAGGGATAGTGATACTATCCGGCACCAAGTCACCGCGATCGATATATCCCTTAGCCTTTTTACCGAGATCCGTGCCCCTTGAAATATTATCCCTAAAGATGACACCGGTTTCAATATGGGGCATGTTCAATCTTTCCTTCACGATTGCGCCCTGGGTTCCCTTGCCGCTCCCGTTCGGGCCAAAAAAAAGAATATTCATGTTTTGATCTCCTTTGTACGTTTTTTCCAGAAAAGCTATTCCAATTATAAAAAGATGTCAAGACGCCACGCGTGTATAACCCGATTATCCTGAGGACATATTCCTAAGGGCTTGACACCCTTTTAATAATCCGGTAGAAAAACAAATACATCCGGTTAATGAGTACGTAAAGAAGTAAATGAGGGTCCAAGGCCCTTCGACTTTGCTCAGGGCCGTGAGCGTGTCGAACGGGTTCTAGGGTTCAGGGGGTCAAGGGGGCAAGTATACTAATAAAGTCTATCAGGCTAAAGGCTGTTAGGTTTTAGCTTTTAACCATTAACTATTAGCTTTTAAGCATATTCCCTAACCATTAATCCCTAATCCTTAATCCCTTGCACTTGCTTCGAAATAGAGGCGGGTTTTTCAATCAACCCCTGAAGGGACAGTAAAAAAATGGAGGATACTCTATGAATTGCAGAATAGATACAGTGCGTGCCATGGAAGTTCTGGATTCACGAGGTAACCCGACCATCCGGGTATTTCTTACGTTGGATAACGGCATAGGTGTTTCGGCCTCGGTCCCGTCAGGGGCTTCGACCGGTGAGAATGAGGCTGTCGAGCTGCGTGACGGTGACGGAGAACGGTATGGCGGAAAAGGGGTTTTGAAGGCCGTTAAGAATGTCAACGAACTGATTGCCCCAATCCTGGCGGGGATGGATCCCTCCCTCCAGGCGGAAATAGACCGGATGATGATCGAACTGGACGCAACTCCTAATAAGGGGAAACTGGGGGCAAACGCCATTCTTGGTGTTTCCATGGCCGTGACCAGGGCGGCAGCGGCGGCATCAGGTCTTCCGCTGTATCTCTACCTTGGTGGCCCCGGCGCTTTCCGCCTCCCCATGCCCATGATGAATATACTAAACGGCGGGAAACACGCCGATAACAGCTTGGATTTACAAGAGTTTATGGTGATGCCCATAGGCGCGCCCACCTTCCGAGAGGCTATGCGCTACGGGGCCGAGACCTTTCACGCGTTGAAGAAGATCTTGGGGAAGAAGGGGTACAGCACAGGTGTAGGTGATGAAGGCGGCTTCGCCCCTGATCTCAAGAGCAATGATGAGGCCTGTGAGGTCATTCTCGAGGCCATTGAATCCGCCGGCTATATGCCGGGGAAGGATCAGGCCATCGCCCTTGATCCGGCCGCGAGTTCCTTTTTTGAGAAAGGGAGCTACCATTTGAGCAAATCCGGCCAGGGAAAGAAAAGTAGCTCCGAGATGACAGAAATCTATAGGTCCTGGGTTGAAAAATATCACGTTGTTTCCATAGAGGACGGACTTGCAGAAAACGATTGGGAAGGCTTTCGCGAGCAAACCGCGGTCCTGGGTCGGAAGGTCCAGATTGTGGGCGACGACCTCTATGTTACCAATACCCGTTTTATCGAGCGCGGCATACGAGAGAATGCGTCCAACGCTGTTCTGATAAAGCTGAACCAGATTGGAACCGTTACGGAGACCATCGAGGCCGTGGAACTATGCCGCAGAGCGGGCTGGGGTTTTGTCATTTCTCACCGTTCTGGTGAAACGGAAGACTCTTTTATCGCCGACTTTGCCGTGGCCATGGGAGGAGGACAGATCAAGACGGGATCCGTCTGCCGCAGTGAACGTATTGTTAAGTATAATAGGCTGATGGAGATAGAAGCCGATCTGGGCAGGGCGGCCGTGTTCGGCAATCCCCTGGCACAGGCCCCTAATTAGCCCCCTAAGTGTCACCATGCGAGGTGTGTCCGGGATGATGTTATCCCGATACCCTTCGTCTTTGCGGTGAGAAAAGAAGATTTCTTAGGTCAATTTCCAACGGAAACGCACAATGCCCTTTCACATCTCCGGAATCGAGGTTGCGCTATGGGTCCCGCCCCTGGTCGCCGCGGTGATTTCTTTTTTCACGTCCATGGCCGGGGTATCGGGCGCATTCCTTCTTCTGCCTTTCCAGGTGTCTTTCCTTGGGTACACCGCACCCTCGGTAAGCGCTACCAATCAACTGTTCAATATTGTGGCCATCCCCGGCGGAGTCTACCGGTATTACAGAGAGGGACGGATGGTGTGGCCCCTGGCCTGGGTAATGGTGGCCGGTTCCCTGCCCGGGGTTTTTATAGGCGCCATACTTCGTGTAGTGTATCTTCCGGATCCGCGAAATTTCAAGCTCTTTGCCGCAGGTGTCCTGTTCTATATAGGGCTTAGGTTGGTACTGGACCTGGTGAAGAAAGATTCGCATAACATGGACATGATCAAAAGTGAAAAAGGCTTTCGGGAGATGATGAGAGGACATCGCTCCAAGACTGGGGCACCGGAGCTTTCGACTAATGCCTCATTGTCGTCCGTCAAGGTCATCCATTTCAATCTCAAACGACTCGTGTATACCTTTTATGGTGAAAGATTTGACATCCCGTTCTGGGGTGTATTTATCCTCAGCTTTATCGTCGGCATTGCGGGAGGGGTATACGGCATAGGCGGCGGTTCAATCATCGCCCCCCTTTTTGTGAGCTTTTTCGGGCTGCCTGTCTATTCCGTTGCCGGTGCTGTCCTGATGGGAACCTTTGTCACCTCTATTGCCGGGGTTGTTTCCTACAAGGCCATTGCACCGCTGTATCCGAATATGTCGGTGGGACCGGATTGGTTGCTGGGGATCCTATTCGGCCTGGGGGGGATGGTGGGGATGTACCTTGGTGCGCGCTGTCAGAGATTTATGCCGGCAGGGGCCATCAAGGGGATGCTGTCCGTCATTATCATCTTCACTGCTATTAATTACATCGCGGAGTTTTTCGTGTATTGATGATAATCAAATAGCAAGGCACACTCAGCCAAAACAATCTAAACAGGAGAATGTTGCAAATGAAGAAGAATTAATGTTTGACAGTTATTCTATTCTAGAATATTCTATTCTAGAATTTTATCTAATATGGTGAGCTTTCTGTGAAAAACAAACCATGCACTAAATATGCCTTGCTGGGCACCCTCATGTCGGGGCCCAAACACGGCTATGATATCCTGCAATCCCTGAATTCTGCCATTGGATCGGCTTTGCATGTGAGTACCAGCCAACTTTATGTGCTCCTCAAAAGACTAGAGCGCGACGGACTCCTGACCTCCAGTGTTAGCTCGCAGGATTCCCTGCCTTCCAAAAGGATATTCAGTCTAACTCCTGCCGGAAAAAAGGTGTTTTTGGAATGGCTAAGGCGTCCTGTAAAACATGTCCGAGATCTTCGCTTGGAATTTGTGGTCAAACTTTTCTTCTTTCATAGACTTTCACTGGAGGGAGGGGATGATCTGATCCAGGCCCAGGTCCTGGCGCTGGAAAAGGTGAGGGAAGGGATCAGCCGGGAGCAAGAGAAAGAGAAAGACCCCTTTAACAGGTTGGTCTTTACCCTCAGGTTGTACACTATTGGGATATGGCTTCATTGGATAAACCAAGAGATCATCCCCTTTATGCGCAAAGAGGGCAGGTACCATGGTTGAATCATCAGAAAAAGGAATAGGGGAAGGACTGCTATGAGAAGAATAATGTTCAAGATAATATTATCTTTTGCCGTGGTAATATCATGCTTTTTCGGCTCAAGGCTTTATGCGGGGGGAAATTTCCCAATAAAAATAGCACTTGAGTTTACGGATCACGCGGCAAGCGCTTACATATCTCTGGACAAGGGATGGTTTGAGGATGAAGGGCTGATCCCGTCTACCTACAGTTATGTAACCGGGATGTCCTTGGCTGCAGCTTTAGGCCGGGGTGATATCCAGGCCGCATATATGTGCCTGTTCCCGGCAATAAACGCGTATGCCAACGGCGGTGTGGCGATTAAAATAGTATCCGGAACCCATAAACATGGATACAGCCTTGTGGTAAACCCTGACAGAATAAAGACAGTAAAGGATCTGGAGATTCCGGGTGTTCGAATCGGCTGCGTTCGGGCGGGCGGTCCGGTTGACGCAATCATGATGAAGACCATAGAACAGTATGGACTTTATAAAGACAGGGTTTTAAACAACGTCCGGCGCATGAACCCTGCGATGCAGATTATGGCCATCAAAATGGGAAGGCTGGACGCATCCTTCACCCCGGAACACTGGCCTGCGATGGCTGAGGAATCGGGATTTAAAATTCTGCTGACAAGCCAGGACCTGTGGCCGGGGATGCAGGGAAGCGTTTTAGTAGTCAAAGAGGAACTGATAACCAACCATCCTGACATTGTCAGGAAGCTCGTAAAGGTTACAGGGCTGGCAACTGATTGGATCAATCAAAATCCTGAAGAAGCGGCTCTGGTGGTGGCCAGGCAGCTGCAGGTGACCGACGGTAACATACTTGCCCCTGATATAACAACCGAGGTGGCCGAGAAACCGGAGATTACTCCTCGGATTGTGCTCAGGTCCATGGAAAGGATGAAATATACCACAGAAATCGATAACCGGGCTGTCCAGGAGGCAATAGATTATGCTGCAAAGCAGGGTAATATTAAGAACAGCTTCAAAGCCGGCCATATTCTTGATTTGAGATTTCTTGATGAAGAAAAAAACTAAACATCTCGAATCTGCCTGGGGGATAGTGCCTGTTTCCATATTTTTAACTATCTGGGAAATAGTCGGCAGATTAAACCTGTTTCCTGGGCAGTTCCTGTTTCCACCTTTCTCCGCTGTAATAAAGGAGTTCTACCATTTAACTGCAAATGGGGTGCTGGGGAAAAACTTCCTGAGCAGCCTGACACGGGTTTTGATCGGTCTTTTCAGCGGCTCGGTTGCGGGAATAACTGCGGGGGTCATTATGGGGTGGAGGGATACTGTAAACAAGGCCCTTAATCCGATAATCAGCATGTTGTATCCTGTACCGGCACTCGGCTGGCTGCCGCTTCTTATGCTGTGGATAGGCATAAACGAGATGCTGCCTATCACAATCATATTTATATGTTCCTTTTTTCCGGTGGTGTACAACACGGTCACAGGAATCAAAAATGTAGATATTAAGTACATCCGTGCTGCTGAGACGCTTGGGGCATCCCAGATGCGGATCCTTTTCAGGGTAATCATGCCTCTGGCTCTTCCGAATGTTTTTACGGGGCTGAAGTTGGAGGCGGGGATGGCATGGCGGGTCCTGGTCGCGGCGGAGATGATAGCCATACCGACAGGGATTGGCGCCCTGATCATGAAGGCAGAGAGCCTTGTAAGGGTGGATATTATCCTGGTGTGTCTTATAGTCCTTTCAGTGATGTGTCTGGTATTTGAAAAAGCCTTTTCATTAATTGAAAGACATTTTGTGGGCAGATGGAGCAACAGTGTCCGATATTGAACTTGTGAACGTCAATAAGTATATCTGCCGGGATATAAACCTCAAGATCGAGGATAAGGAGCTTTTTGTCATCGTCGGCACGACGGGGGCGGGTAAAACGACCATGTTAAATGTCATGGCAGGTGTAACGGATTACAACGGCTCCGTGCTCATTAACGGCGTAAATGTTGATAGTATAGCGCCCGGAAAGAGAGGCGTGGGCTATCTGTTCCAGGACCTTGCCCTTTTCCCGCATCTTACGGTTGAATCCAATATAGCTTTCGGCCTCCGCGCCAAAGGCTATGAGAAGACCGAGATAGATAAGAGCGTATCGTCCCTGATGGAGATGATGCGCATCGGAAAGCTTGCAAGGCGTTATCCCCACATGTTGAGCGGCGGGGAGAAGAAACGGGTTGCCCTCGCCCGTTCTCTTGCGCCCTCACCGGCAATCCTTCTCCTTGACGAACCGACTTCAAGCTTGGATCACAAGACAGCAAAATATCTACGGAGCGAACTGAATTCACTCCTGAAGAATATGGGGATTACTACTGTGTGCGTAACCCATGACCTCAGGGAGGCAGAGGAAATAGCGGACAGGATTGCCCTTATTTCCAATGGAGAAATCGAACAGGTATCATCGCCGACAGAGCTTTTTTTCAGCCCCTTCAACAGGGTTGTCTCGGAATTCATAGGGATGCCGAATATCATAGAGTGCAGGGAATCCAGGGTGCTCGCGTCGGGCCTTATGGAAGTGATGTCCGATGATCTCAGGATAGTTTTACCCTACGACGGGAACAATATCAGAAAGATTGCCATATGGCCTGATGACATATATATATCCGACGTCAAACCGCCGGGGCCCGCGCTTAACCGTTTCAAGGGAAGGGTGGAAGAGATAGCGCAATATAATTCTTCGGTGAGGGTGAGGGTTTCTATAGGGAAAACCATTCTTCTTGCAGAATTGCCCGTTACAGCCTTCGATGAGATATCCCTCGAACAGGGGAAACAGGTACATGTAGTGATCAAACTCAGGAGGCTGCGCTATGTGGAAGCATGAAGGGAGATTTGATAAATATTGAAATTTATGATCAGAATAATAACCCTGCTGCCGGTTCTCGTGTCATGCTTCCCTCTTTCCCTGTTCGGGGGTGAGCTGAGTATAAGCGGTGAAATACGTCTTAGGCATGAATTGCTGAATAATTACAATGATAAGTATTATGGCGCAAATCCATTAAAAGGAGAGGCAAAGGACTCGTTTCTTTTGAGCAGGATTAAGTTGGGGCTGGAATATATACCAGCAGATGACTTTTCCATAAAAATAGCCATGCAGGATTCCAGGGCGTTCGGATGGGGTTTTTCCGGTGAAGATTGGTATAGCAGAGAATTCGGCATGGAAGATAATCCACACCAGGATCATATCGAGCTCAACGAGGCATACATTAAAAAATCCTTTGAACCATTACCTCTCGTGTTGATTGCCGGACGCCAGGGAATCGCGTACGGGGATAATCGTGTGTATGGCCCTGGAGAATGGAAAAACTCGGGTAAGTGGATTTGGGATGCGGCAAAAATCTCCTGGAAAGGGGATAAGAATTTTCTCGATCTCTTTTATGGGAAAACAACCCTGCATGATCCTGAGAAATTCAGTCTTACGCATCGTAATGGCTATGAAGGGGCCGGGATCTACGGACATATAGGATATGGCACATTTGCCCTTGAGCCTCTTGCTGCCCTGAAAATCAACCGGGACGGGAACGCACTGTACGACAGAGCAAGGACGTATTACAGCGGCTTACGTTTTTATGACATGGATATGAGTAATCTTTTTTATGATGCCACCTTTATCCGGTCATTCGGAACCAAAAGACTGATAAGCGGCAAGGAGATCGATATCGCTGCATGCGGGTATCATGCGGAATTCGGTTATTACTTCGAGGCTAACTCCTGGAAACCCAGAGTCGGTATGGCCTACAGCTTCGCTACAGGTGATGATCCTGCAACCGATAAAGATGAAAGGTTTGATGGCTTATATGGAGCGGGTGGTAGGTATTATGGCAGAATGAATCTTATGAAATGGTCAAACCTGAAGGATATGGAGCTCTTTGTTGTGGTGAAGCCCTCGGAAACATTACAGATTAAAGGGGAATATCACCGATTCCGTGCGCATGAAAAGGAGGATAAGTGGCTTTCTTATAAGATAGACTCAATGACGAAGGACCATTACGGCGACGAGTTTGATATCGTCGCCACATATACATTTAACCAATCATGGGTATTGCAGTCCGGGGTCGGATGTTTCATACCAGGCGACTACGTCAGGGAGGCCACAAAAAAGGTGACTGATATCACTGATAACAATGCCTGGTCGGCCTTTTTCCAGGTACGATACAGCTTTGATGTTGATCTTAACAGATTATAAAAATCCTTTAATTCCTTTCAAAACACCCTCAGGATGTCCCCAGAAAATATCTCCTGGACGGCAAGGGTGGGGACCGCAAGGGCCACAAGCCAGATGAAAAACACGTTTACATAAAGCCTGAGTGGGTGATAATCTATTACATTTTTATTCAGTTCAGCTAAGGGAAACAGAGGGGTTAAGCGATGGACTTCAAGATGATGCTTGCAACTTTTGGGATGATATTTCTGGCCGAATTGGGAGACAAAACTCAACTGGCGACTTTTGCCTTTGCGGCTGAAAGCAAGACACGACTGTCTGTATTCTTGGGGTCAGCAGGGGCTCTGGTGTTGAGTTCCTTGTTGGCCGTGGTCTTTGGATCCGCTGTAAGCAGGTTGGTTCCTGCAAACCATATACAAATAGGAGCCGGTGTGCTCTTTATCCTGCTGGGTTTATGGATGCTGTTATCCTGAATCCTTAATTCCATATATTCCTAAATCGGAATATAGGTATTAAGGTCTGGGAACACCCGGTTTCCAATCTGGTATTGGCGGGTCATGGCAATGCAGAAGATTTGCATTCGCTGGCCAGCCCGGAGAATGACAACCATAAGTAGACATTAGAATTGTCAAAATTAGGATTAAAATGTATAGGTATATAAGGAGATATTAGGAACACTGGTTTCAGATTGAAGAAGCGGCTGCATAAACAAAGAGGAGAAACAGGATATGAAAAAAACATTTGTTGCAGGCTGCCTGGCTGTCTTAATCCTTGTTATTCCATGGGGTGCCTATTCCCAGGATAACGAAAAGGACCCGAGCCCGGCACTGACGGAAAAGGAATTCGACGCTGGTAAAGTAATGGAGGGGAGCATGATCACCCATGACTTCATGGTCTTGAATAAAGGCGATGCCTCCCTGGAAATCAGAAGGATTGCCGCCGGTTGAGGATGCTCGGCGGTATCCTTTGACAGGATCATCCCCCCCGGAGGGGAGGGAAAGATTACTCTGAGAGTAGATACCCAAGGGTATGTGGGAAATATTCATAAGACAGCCTCTGTCTATACAAATGATCCTGAAACAGCACGGTTCACAATAGGAGTCAGGGCGTTTGTTTGGGTTCCCATATCCGTGGAGCCGAGTACTGCGCGACTTTACGGAAAGGAGGGCGCAATAATAACAGAGAGCGTTGAGATTACGGCGGGCCTGGATAAACCGCTTACACTGGAGCCGATCCGGTTTAACCTTGAGGGGAGAGCGACATACAGGATCGAAGAGATTGAGAGGGGGAGAAGGTTTATTGTTTACTTTTCGAATGTCCCTGGAGCGGCGGACTCCTTTAGCGGATCTCTTAGCTTGAGAACGAATTATGATCAAAAAACCGTTATTACCATCAAGGTCAGAGGGAGGGTTACGAACTAAAGAACTGACTTAAGATCCAGCTCTGCGACCTGTTCCAAATAATCTCTGTATGTTTTTTCAAAAACCCCGCTCCTGCCTGACCTTATCATAGGCCTCCTTTATCTCCTGGAATCGTTGGCTGGCAAACTGGACAAATTCTTCGGGAAGTCCCTTTGAAATGATGGTGTCAGGATGAAAATTCTTTACGAGGTTCTTATAATTAGCCTTGATTTGTTGGCTTGAACTCTCAGGGCTGCAGTTGAGTAGCTTGTAGTACCTGTCAGAGTCCCTGAAATAGACTTGCTTAAGATTATTGAACTGGGTATCGCTTATCCGGAAGGCCTCCTTTATCCTTTCAAGGGCGGCTTCTTCAGCAGGATGCAGGTGACCGTCTGCAGCGACCAGCTTGAAAAGCAGGTCCATGAACGAAAGGAGGATAGTGGGCTGACGCCTGTTTATCTGGTACATCTGAGAAGCAAAGTCGTCTATGGAATAAGGGGATCTTTTCGCCTCGGTGAAGACCTGTTTGGCGAATTGTTTTTCCTGTTCAGGAATATTCAGACCTCTGAGAAACTCCTCTACAAAATCGATTTCCGCCCTGGTGATTGTCCCGTCCGCCTTGGCGATTTTGCCCAGGATCGAAAACATGCTCACAAAATAGGCGGCCTGGGATTGTTCCGCCTGTCCCATAGGCAGGGACCTCCCTGTCTGATTGTCGTCTTTATCTAAAAGATGATGGCCCAGTGCAGCGCCCGCAATGGCGCCGAGCGGGCCTCCGAAAAGCAACCCCATGGTGCCGAATGTCAATTTACCAAACCATCCCATCTGATACTCCTTATTTTTCCCCGGCCTTGGGAAGTGCCGATAGGGTTTATGACAACCTCAATCCTTTTGAGGGATTTGTCAAGGACATTAATTACTTCCATGGTGTTATGTGTCACCGCACAGGAAAGGAAGGTATATTTTGGCGTATCACTTACTGTCCATGCAGAAAATAGGCCATCAATTCGTGACCTTTTTCGAAGATCAGGCCGCTTTCCTTCGCAGCCTTTTCGGTGAAGGCAAGATCATTGGGAGGGGTCTCAAGCCCCTTTTTATCGGCCCAGGCAAAGGGGGTTGGGTCATCTGTGTGTGTCCTTTTTGCGATGGGTGTGAGATGGTCACTGATTACCATGATCCGGTAATCATCATATGTTTTCAACCCTTCCATCACCACACCTACCACATCCCGGTCGAACGACTCGATGGCCTGGATCTTATCACGCAAGCTTCCGTTATGGGAGGCTTCATCAGGGGCTTCCACATGGAGAAAGATAAAATCAAGGTCTTTGAAACCTTTAAGGGCGCCTTCGGCCTTTCCGCGATAGTTGGTATCGAGATATCCAGTGGCCCCTTTTACCTTTATAGGTCTGAGACCGGCATGTGACCCTATACCTTTAATAAGGTCTACCGCCGAGATGACTCCGCCGCTCAGACCAAAACGATCCCTGAACAAGGGAATCGACGGGTCCTTCCCTTGCCCCCATAACCACATGGAGTTTGCCTCGTACTGCCCGGCGCTCCTCCTGGCAATATTAACAGGATGTTCCGCCAGAACAGGCCATGATTCCTTTATCAAGACCGGAACAGGGTTGCTGGAAAGGCGATCAAGGTAATCCGCCATGTTCTGGCCCAGAGAATCATGGGGTGGGAGGGTAAGGGCATCGTCGGGACCGTTTCCCCATACCAGAAGGTGGCGATAGGCAACCCCCGGATACATCTTTACGCCTGGCACCTTAATCTTTCTCTGCAAATCTCTTACGATTACAGAGGATTCGCCTGTTGAAATATCACCGGAACTGTGGCTGACCATTATTATCTCATGTTGCGATCTATGCTCAAGGGTAACCAAGTTCATTCTGAAGGCCACATCGTTGTCTTTCAAACTGACCCCCATGCTGGCGGCTTCGAGGGGGGACCTTCCGGTATGATATGAAGAGGGATCATATCCCAGCAGGGAGAGATTTGCCACATCACTGCCGGGTTCCATGCCCCTGGGGATTGTCCTTGCGACACCGATGCGGAAGGAGGCAATACGGTCCATGTTAGGGGTGTGGGAGACCTCAAGCGGTGTTTTTCCCCCCGTCTCTTTCAGTGGGTAGTCGGCCATGCCGTCTCCCACGAGGATGATGTATTTTCTCATTTACGCCTCTTCCACCCGGATCATCATTGTCTTATCGGTAAGCACATCCAGCCTGTCTATCAGTTTCAGGGCCTTTGACACATCCTTTTCCCTGGCCTCATGGGTCAGCATGACAATGGGAACGGAACCATTGACTTTCCTTTCTTTCTGGATGACAGACGCTATGCTGATCATGTTGTCTCCCAGTATTCCGGCGATCCTGGACAGGACGCCCGGTTTATCTACGGCTGAAAACCTGAAATAATACTCTGAAGTCAGGCTATCTATGGATTGGATCGGGATATAGGTTTTTTTAAAGCGGGCATACCCCAGGGGCGGGATAAATGTCCTCACGCCGTTTTGTATTTCCCTTGCCAGAGCGATTATGTCGGAGACTACCGCGCTCCCGGCGGGTTTCCTTCCTGCCCCCAGGCCATAGTACAGGGTCTGCCCCACGAAATCTCCTTCTATATACACGGCATTGTAGACATCATTCACATTCGCCATTATATGGTCCAGAGGAACCATAGCGGGGTGTACTCTTGCTTCCACCTTCCCTCCCAGATCTCTTGCTAGGGCCAGGAGTTTCAGGGAGTATCCGAACTCGGCGGCGAAGCGGATATCCTCCGGCGTTAATCTGTCGATCCCTTCTCTATAGATGTTGTCAAAGGAGACGGGGGCTCCGTATGCCACGGATATAAGAAGGGCCAGTTTATGGGCGGCATCCGTACCGTCTACATCAAGATCGGGAGGATCTTCGGCATAGCCCAGAGCGATCGCCTCACGAACCGCTTCGCCGTAAGCCAGACCGGACTGGGCCATTCTGGTGAGGATATAGTTTGAGGTCCCGTTCAGGATCCCCATTATGATCTTGATGTTATTTGCGGCGAGGCCTTCCCTCAATGCACGTATAACAGGGATGCCACCGCCTACTCCAGCCTCAAAGGCAAGGCCGGTTCCTTTCTCATCCGCCGCCTGATATATCTCCTTTCCATGCTCCGCGAGCAGGGCCTTATTTGCGGTGACGATATGTTTCCCCTTGTCAATGGCCGCAAGGATATATTCTTTGGCCTTACCAACACCGCCGATCAGCTCCACAACAATATCTATCTCCGGATCATTGATAATATCCAGGGCATCCGTGGTCAGGATAGAGGGGTCGACGGAGATGCCCCTGTCCGATTTTATGTCCAGGTCGGCGATGTTCTTAACCATAATCTCCGAACCCACTCTGCTGCTTATTGTCTGCCGGTTTTTTTGGAGAATTTCCACTGTACCGGCACCCACGGTCCCGAATCCGATAATCCCGACGTTAATATATCCCATAGTACAATCTTCTTTAATTTTACAGTACCTGTTTTATACCCCTTATTGCCTGCCTGGTGCGGTGGGGGTTTTCCACCAGGGCAAATCTCACATAATTGTCACCGTATTCACCAAAACCCATACCTGGTGAAACAGCCACCTTGGCCTTTTTGATAAGCATCTTTGAAAATTTTATGGACCCCATTTTTCTGTATTGTTCAGGTATTTTCGCCCATACGAACATGGTGGCTTTTGGTTTTTCTATGTGCCAGCCTATTCGGTTGAGGCCGTCCACAAGTGTATCCCTCCTTTTCTTGTATCTCTCCACTATTTCTTGCACGCAGTCGTACGGCCCTTTGAGGGCTATAATGGAGGCTATCTGTATAGGCTGAAACATGCCATAGTCCAGATAACTCTTTATTCTCTTCAAGGCCGCGACCATGTCTCTATTGCCGACGCAGAACCCAACTCTCCATCCGGGCATGGAATAACTTTTGGAAAGGCTGAAAAACTCAACGCCGATCTTTTTCGCACCTGGGACCTGTAAGAAACTTGGAGGTTCATAACCGTCAAATGCCAGGTCCGCATATGCAAAATCATGGATAACCATAATATCCCGTTCGCGGCAGAACCGCACGATCTTCTGAAAGAATTTTAGGTCCACTACGGCGGTAGTGGGGTTATGAGGATAACAGATAATAAGCATCTTTGGGTTAGGCCATGTCTGCTTGCTCGCGGTGATTAGGTCCTCGAAAAAATCCCTGTCCGGACTTATGGGGATGCTGCGGAGGTCTCCCCCGGCTATTATAACTGAATAAGGATGTATGGGATAGGTCGGATTCTGGGCAAACACCACATCGCCTGGACTTATAGTGGCAAGAACCAGGTGGGAGAGACCTTCCTTGGCCCCCATGGTGGCAATGGCCTCCTCATCCGGGTCTATATTTACCCCAAACCGTCTTTTATACCAGTCGGAGATGGCAAGCCTTAACTTGGGTATCCCTGCGGAGGCCGAATATCGATGATTTCGGCCGTTTTTTGCGGCATCAATCATCTTTTTGACGATATGTTTGGGTGTGGGAATATCAGGATTACCCATCCCCATGTCAATAATGTCTTCGCCTTTTTGCCGCAATTCCTTTTTGAGCGCATCTACAGTGGCGAACATATAGGTGGGCAGCCTGTTCATCCTCCTGAATTCTCGCATTATATGGCTCTCCCTGTAAGAAGTCTCGTAATTCATTCAATGAATTGAAAAGTTTTAACCTATTATTAACAAAAAATCAAAGACAAAAAACTAGGTATTTCCGGTTAATGAGTACGTAAAGGAGTAAAAGATTAAACCTTATCCGCCTTCGCAGAAGACTATGTGCTTGCCCGTAGGGCTCTCTTTTACGCGGCGAAAATATTAACAGCATGCTAACTACGTAAGGTGCCACCCAGGCGGGCGGATTAGTTATGAGATAATACAAAATTCCCGATTCCGGCCAAGTCTGGAAAAGGCTACCCGCCCGCCTCGTCTCGTGTTGTGCAGGGTCATAGCACATAAACGAGTTCGCCGCTTAAAAGAGAACCCCATGGTCCATATAGCGCAAGATATTTAGATATCATTAACTAGCGTACTCATTAACCGGATGAACCATAATTCTTATTATCAGTTGTTCTCCCAATTAGTTGGGAGAAAGTGGTCAAGGATTCGAGGGGCCAAACATCAGATCAATAGGTATTCCCCTTCTCGTCCACCATGGGCACAAAACGCACGTCAATAATCTTTCTCTGGATGATCCGTCCGCCTTTTTTTGTCAGGAGAAATAATTGCTGAAAACCGCTTTGTCCCACGGGGATAACCATCCGCCCGCCTTCGGCAAGCTGATTCTTAAGCGGCTCGGGGATATCTTTAGGGGCGCAGGTAACGATGATGCCGTCAAAAGGGGCATTGTCAGGCGATCCTAGGTAACCGTCTCCGATCTTGACCTGGACATTGTCATATTCCAGTTTATTCAGCAAATCCTTTGCCCGAAGTCCCAGTTGCCGAACAATCTCTATGGTAAAGACCTTCACCCCCATCTCCGCCAGTATGGCAGCCTGGTAACCGGAACCTGTGCCGACCTCCAGGACACGATCATCCGGCTGCACTCCCAGCAACTGGGACATGAGGGCCACCATGTAGGGTTGAGAAATAGTCTGGCCATAACCGATAGGCAAAGGGGTGTCATCGTATGCCCTATCCCGGATCTTGAGCGGCACGAATAAATGACGAGGGACCACACTCATGGCGCTTAACACGGCAGGATCATTTATATTGCGAGCACGAAGCTGCCTGGCTACCATCTGCTGGCGTTGCTCGTCAAAGCTTTCGGAAGACCCTGCCGCCGTAGTAAAGGATGGGATTATGAGAACCGCCGGAAATATTACCCAGATAATAATATTCATAATCCTCATAGCGTTCTCCTTTCATTGCCCTGTAGAGATATTTGGTTCATCCGGCAAATGAGTACACTTAATGATAAAACTATAGCAAGATTGGTGATGTTCGGCCCATGGGGCTCTCTTTGCAGCGGCGAAAAAATTACAAGCAAGATAATAGCATAAGGTGCCTGCCAGGCGGGCGGGTAACTTCTGAGATGATAGCCGGATTTCCGGTCCTGGTATATTATTCCAATAGCCCGCCGCCCGCCTCCCCCGGCTTATTGCCCGAGCCTTGCACATAACCAAGTTCGCCTGTCGCAAAGAGAGCCCCATGGGCCAAACCAAGTATTTATATAAAGTCCTTTCCGTACTCATTAGCCGGATGAACCAGATATTTGTGGCCCCTCCGCAGTTGCAGTGGAGGTGCGGGTCTTTTGGTCTTCTATCGTGATATTCTATATCACCATGCAGCATGAAGCAAGAGCAATTCCACGGACTGATTTCTACCTTATCAATAGGGACAAGGAATTTTAGCCTGTCGCGATGGAGCCCCACGGGCAAGCACGTGGTCTTCTGCGAAGGCGGATAAAGGCGGGGGTGACGCCTTGACAGAGGATCAGGGGGATTGCTTTATTGACATCAATATCATATAGCCTTAGATTATGGTATGTCTCCCAACTGATTGGGAGAAAGGGCCCGAAGGACCTTAAATATGGAGAAATGAAATGATCATGACTGATAAGGGAAAATATCCGACACTATGGCCTCTCTATGTTTTGGTTACAGCCACGCTTTTCTTTTCAGGGCCGTTTTTTACGGGTGACTTAACCAGCCGGGCATTTGCTCGAGACATCAAGGACACCCAACCTGCTGAATCTGAAGGCAACATATACAATCTTTACGGCAGGGTAGTTGGTTCTGTTGATAAAGAGGGCCACGTGACCAATTCATATGGCAGGACTATCGGATCGGTCAATAGCGACGGCGTTGTACTCAACGTCAGCAAGATCGTTATAGGTCAAGTTACCGCGGACGGGGATATACAGAACCAGGCCGGCACAGTGTTGGGCTCGGTAAATTCCGATGGCGACATATTTAATGTCAGCGGAAGAAAAGTGGGAGAAGTAAAGGACACTCAAGATATTAAACTCATCGGTGGTGCTGCCAGGCTGCTTTTCCTGAAATAGCAATCCCCACCGCCTGATTACCCTCCGGCTATATAACATATATCCAAATATTTTGACAAATGGCCTTCGGAATGTTTTCTTGACACAAAGGGCCTTTTCCCCTATCCTTCCCCCCAAATAGGGCGATGACACTTCTGTCCGGAGGCTAAAGATGAATTCTGAAAATACCCTGGTTATTGACGGTAAAGAGCTTCGTTTTGAACAGGGGGAAACCATACTTGAAGTGGCCCGCAGGAACGGAATAGATATACCCACCCTGTGTTATCTCAAGGGAGCAACCCCCACAGGCGCCTGCCGTATATGCCTGGTCGAAGTAGAGGGGGCAAGGGCGCTGGTAACATCCTGCTCCACACCGGCCGCTCCTAATATGGTCATAAAGACCGCTTCAAAAAGGGTTCTCGAATCCCGCCGTCTCAACCTGGAGCTGTTGCTTTCTTCGGGAAGTCACAACTGCCTCGTTCAGGGACTGGAAATGGACTCCTGGACCGATTTTCAGCTAAAGGCCATGGAACCGGAGAAGCACAAAGCATTGTGTCCCGCCTACGGTAAATGCCGTCTGCAGGAACTTGCCATTCAATATGGTGTAAAGATAAACCGTTTTCCTGTCTCAGAATCTCCTCAACCTATTGAGGATGTTAATCCCTTTATTGTCCGCGATTTGTCTCGCTGCATCCTGTGCGGCAGGTGTGTTCAGGCATGCAATGAGATCCAGGTCAATAATGCTATAAGTTTTGGTTACAGGGGTTCAAGGTCAAAAATCGTGACAAAGGGCGATCGTGCCCTCAAGGACTCGGATTGCGTGTTTTGCGGCGAATGCCTCCAGGCGTGTCCCGTGGGGGCGCTTACGGCAAAGGACGATTTTTATCGGACAGGTGAGGACGCGGAAACTAAAAAGGTTCGAACTACCTGTGGTTACTGCGGAGTGGGTTGTCAGATATATCTCCACGTCAAAGACAACAAATTGGTCAAGGTTACAGGTGTTGAAGATGTGGGTCCCAATTACGGTAGTCTCTGCGTCAAGGGGCGGTTCGGCTACGCTTTTGTGAATGATCCCTCCAGACTCACATCCCCTATGATCAAAGAAAACGGAAGATTCAGGGAAGCGACCTGGGATGAGGCCCTTGATCGTGTCGCCTCAGGGCTGTCCCGGATAAAAAAAGAGGCGGGACCGGATTCCATCGGTGTCCTGTGCAGCGCACGGATTACCAATGAGGACAACTATCTGGCACAAAAATTTACCAGGACGGTTCTCGCTACCAACAACGTGGACCATTGCGCCCGCCTCTGACACTCCTCTACTGTGGCCGGTCTGGCCGCAGCCTTCGGGAGTGGCTCGATGACGAATCCCATCTCCGATATCGAAAAGGCGGATGTTATCCTGATCACCGGCTCCAATACCACGGAGAATCACCCGGTACTCTCCTCCTATGTGAAGCGCGCGGTGAACTTCAAAGGGAAAAAGCTTATAGTTGTTGATCCCCGAAAGATCCCCATAACCCGGTTTGCCTCCCTCTGGCTAAGACAAAACCTGGGTACGGATGTAGCCTGGATAAACGGGATGATGCATGTCATTATTAAAGAAGATCTCTATGATGAAGATTACGTAAATACCAGGACAGTCGGTTTTGATGAATTGAAAAAGACTGTCGAAAAATATACCCCGGAATATGTGGAAGGCATCACCGGGATCCCGCGAACAGATATCATTGAGGCGGCACGTGTCTTCGCGCGGGCACCGGCTGCGTCTATTCTTTACGCTATGGGTATCACACAGCACACAACCGGCACGGATAATGTCAAGTCCCTGGCAAATCTGGCCATGCTCTGCGGAAACGTGGGTATCGAAGGAGGTGGGGTGAATCCGCTCCGGGGCCAGAACAATGTCCAGGGGGCATGCGATATGGGCGGTCTGCCCAATGTGTACACCGGATATCAGCAGGTCAGCGACCCGGCGGTCAGGCAAAAGATGGAAAAGGCATGGGGTGTGGAAGGTCTCCCACCCAATGCGGGGCTTACCGCCACACAGATGATGGAAAAGGCCCATAATGGCGAAATAAAGGCCCTCTATATCATCGGTGAAAACCCCATGATCTCCGATCCTGACCTGAATCACGCCAGGAAAGGCATTGAGAAACTGGAATTCTTGGTGGTACAGGATATATTCATGACCGAGACCGCGCAACTGGCCGACGTAGTGCTTCCGTCCGCATCATTTGCCGAAAAGGACGGCACCTTTGTCAACACGGAGAGAAAGGTTCAACGAGTGCGCAAGGCCCTGGATACGCCTGGTGACTCAAAGCAGGACTGGCAAATCATCTGCGACCTGGCGACCAGAATAGGCTATGAGATGCCTTACAAAGATGCGGAGTCTATCATGGCCGAAATAGCCGAGGTAACGCCTTCCTATTGCGGAATTAATTACAGCCGCATCGAACATGAAGGCATCCACTGGCCTTGCCCGTCACCGGATCATCCGGGCACTCCGTGTCTGCATATGGACAGTTTTGCCTGCGGTCTGGGACAGTTCCATGCCATTGATTATATCCCCCCGGCCGAGGTCACGGATAACGACTATCCCATATATCTCACTACCGGACGCGTCCTCTATCAATTTCACACAGGGACAATGTCCATGAAATCCGAGGGACTCAATGAATTAGCTCCCCATAACTTTGTGGAGATTTCCAGGCAGGACGCCGAAACACATAACTTCAAAGATGGCGACCTCCTCAAGGTCTCTTCAAGGCGAGGAGAGATTGAGGCCCGGGCCAGGATATCCGATATGGCTGTTAAAGGAACCATATTTATCCCTTTCCATTATGCCGATTCCGCGGCCAATATGCTGACCATTTCGGCCCTTGACCCTATCGCCAAGATACCTGAATATAAGGTTTGCGCCGTAAGGCTGTCCAAGGCGGGCTGAAACTTCCTCATGGATCTCCATCCAGAGACAAATCCCACAGAATGCGACAAAGATTACATCTTGACTGCGGATGAGTCTTGATATTTTTAAGCGGTTAATGAGTACGTTAGTACGCTAGTTAATGATATCTGAATATCTTGCGCTATATGGCCCATGGGGTTCTCTTTTAAGCGGCGAACTCGTTTATGTGCAATGAACCTGCACAAAACAAGACGAGGCGGGCGGGTAACCTTTTCCAGACTTGGCCGGACTCGAGAATTTTCTGTTATCTCATAAGTATTCCGCCCGCCTGGGTGGCACCTTACGTAGTTAGTATGCTGTTGATGTTTTCGTCCCTTAAAAGAGAGCCACATGGGCTATTAAGGTACTTACAATGGAGCCCCACAGGTAAACCCGTGGTCCCATTAAAATACCCGTCTTTCCATCCTCCGTAGCCCGTCCTCCGCAGTGGCCTGCTACGGAGGATGGACAGGCTACTGCGGAGGACAGGCGCCTCCGGCTACGACGCGGTTATCCGCCTAAAGTGGGGGCGATATCGCGCCGTAGCAAGCGGTCATTTGCGCATTTAACCACGGGCAAGCACGTGGCCTTCTGCGAAGGCGGATAAGGTTTAATCTTTTTCTTGTTTACGTACCCATTAATCGGATGAAACGGGATTATTCCTGTTGCTCGATAAGTTCCAGTTTATTTGTAATATTGTCCTCTATCCAGTTATTATCTATCCATTCCAAGGGGTTAACAGACACGCTGTGAACCAGTATGCTGAAATGGAGGTGATCGCCACCTGCAAGTCCGGTTTGGCCGGTGTTTCCGATAATATCCCCCTTTTTTACCATATCACCGGCTGTGACCAGCATATTGCTCATATGCCCATATAGGGATGCTAGTCCCTGACCATGATCTATAAGCACTGAAAGTCCGTAAATGCCGAGCTTCCCGGCAAAAATGACCTTACCGCTGTTGCCGGCCTCAATAGGGGAGTTTGCCAGTGAGGCCAGATCAATGCCCATGTGATACTGCTCATCGATCTTTTCACCCTGATAGTAATAGGTGCGGTGGTCCGCGAATCTGGCCATGCTTGCCGCATTCTTAAGGGTCAACCACTTACCCTCCCACCACCTCTCTGATGCTGTCTCTTCCATGAGTTTGAACAGGAATTCGTCGTTTTCTTTCCTTACTTCATTATTAATCTTGATGTATTTTTCTATGTCGCTGTCCTCAGGACTAAACCCATAATCGGAGAAATAAGGCAGAACACTTTTCAGAAAGGCGTCACTGATATTTATCCTCTCATTGCTGAAGGTCTTTTTCCTTACGTGGTAATAAAAGTTGGAAGTGGCTGTGTTTTCCGCCCTGTCTTTGGCCCATAGGTAAATGGAGGGGTCCAGACCGGAATTGAAAGGGAGGGCAAAATAGGCAACGTGTATCCCCTCCTTGGATTCTTCCTGGGCAGCGAAACCGGGGAAGAAAAGATCATCCACATAAACACCGCTTTCCACCGTATCGGAAGAGGTGCGGTATATAACAAGCCCGGCCCCGCCCAGGTTGATATTGTGCATGCGGCTGATGGGGCCGAGGGACGGGGGTATGGTGTCAACAGTCATTGTGTGCTGGATCAGGGTCATGTTTCCGTCCCCGCCGCTCCTCCTGGAGTAATCCCATACCTGGACCTCGATATCAAGCCGGCCCTGGACCAGATGTGCTTCAGAGGGATCAATCTCCAGTTTCTGGTGAAAATGACGGACGCCATCACGATTCAACAGCCCTTCAAAGGGGAACCTTTTTTCGAAAAGGGTGGCTTTTCTTCCTCCCTGGCTGTATGTGACCTTCAGCTCTTTAAGGCCCCTCTTTGAGTCGCTGACGTCCAGGATGAATGTCTGTTTCTTTGACAGGAACTCGGGTAAGGGGTGAAGGCTTGCAATCGGCTTCTCACCTTCGAATATGATAGTGAAGAGCCATATAAAAAGACCAATGATAATTGCAAATGCTGTTATTGTAAGATAACAGGATGTCCCTTTCTTGTTGGAAGTGTGTTGCATTTGTCAGACAACCTTTCAGGATATTTTTAGAAGTCTCTTTAAATAGGTCATTGCCCGGTAGCTTGGCTGTTTTTAAATTAATACAGATTCCGCTCTTAAATGTCAAATCAGCTCTTTATGTTGAGACTGATGGCCCTAACCCTTTCCATTATTTCCTCCTGATCCAAGGTTTGAAATTCTTTCCCTTTCATGAGTATTTTTCCATTGACAATTACGTCTTTTACGTCGGACCCGCAAGCGGAATAGACTATTGAGGATAACGGGTTATATAACGGCACCAGATGGGGGGTGTTCATATCCACTACTATAATATCCGCCTTTTTCCCTTTTTCAATGGTACCGATTCCATTTTCCAGACCCATTACGTAAGCACCATGGGATGTGGCCATCCTCAAGACGGTTTCTGCGTCCATGTTCACGGGGTTGCGGGTAAAGACCTTCCCGAGTTTCGCTGCTGTGTCCATTTCCTTGAAGAGATCCAGATTATTATTTGAGGCGCAGCTATCGGTCCCGATCCCGACTCTCATACCCATACTTACCATTTCGGAGATCCTGGCAACACCCGAGGACAATTTCATATTACTTTCAGGTACATGGACTACACGCACCTTTCCCAGTAAAAGGAGTCTAAGTTCAGCGTCATCCAGGTATATTGAATGGGCGGCGATGAGATTATCCTGCAGCAAGCCCAGACCCTTCAGATATTGCACCGGTCTTTTGCCTGTGTTTTTGAGGATTTCATTCACTTCCTCCCGAGTCTCCGAGAGGTGGATCTGCAGGGGGAGTGAATAATCCATGGATATGTCCATGGCCGCTCTCAGGGTTTCTGCCGAACATGTGATAGGGCTGTGGCAGAAGAGACCGGGGGTTATAAGTTCGGACCAATTGAGCCATCTCTCTATATATTCTTTACCCATAATCAGGTTCTTATGGGGATCCGGCACCCCGGGTGCGGGATAGTCAATAACGCCCTGGGCTATAAGGGCCCGCATACCCGATGTATGGACGGCCTTCACCGTCTCATCTTGGAAAAAGTACCCGTCTATGAAGCTTGTGGTGCCGGAAGCAATCATCTCAAGACAACCCAACAGACTGCCCCAGTACACGTTTTCCGGATTGAGGTGCAAAGCTTCGGCCGGAAAGATCCTTTCTTGGAGCCACTTTTTTAGAGGAAGATCGTCCGCGTAGCCCCTGAAGATGGCCATGGCCGCATGGGAATGGGCGTTGACCAGCCCGGGCATTATAACGCAGTTTCCGGCGTCTATTACCTCCGTTTTCTCCGGATAGGGGTAATGATCGCTGGTTGTTATGTCAAGGATGCTGTCTTTCTTGACAAGGACACTGGCGTTGGACAAAGGGGCCTCTCCATCCACCATGGTTATGAGGGTGCCCCCTTTTATAATGATATCGGGTTGATAATGATTGCTATATGAACTATTAGTATCTATGTTATGTGTTGTATCCATATGTCAAGGTTGCAGGCTAAAGGCTGCTATTCTTTGAGTATTGATCCGAGCGGAGCGCCTAAAACCTTCTCAGTTTCCAGAATAGTACTTACTTACAGCCTAAATGTCTACAGTGTATATACTCTGTAATTTAATATTATTAGAGCATTCAAACACGGTCAAGACAATCAAATTTGCTTGACCCTGATCCACCATCTAGATGTTTTGGTAGGAAGCTTCTTTGAGGCGTCGGGGGAGAATGTTTTGGGCATAGTCTGGAATATTAGGGAGGTCTTGTACTGATTTATGGCATTGATCACCCCTTTTAAGGGTTTGACATACAACTTCAGGAAGATAGGTGACCTTTCCAAGGTTATGGCTTTCCCCTATGACGTTATATCCGAAAAAGAGCAGGAAGAATATTACCGAACACATCCCAACAACGTGATAAGATTGATCCTGGGGAGGAAAAAGAAGGGAGATTCTGATTTAGATAATCGTTATACCCGTGCGGCTGATTATCTTAGGAGATGGGAGTCGGAAGATATACTGGTTCGCGCCGATTATCCCTCAATATATCTTACATCACATTCCTATGACATAGGAGACGGAGGTGGTTTAAGGGTCAGGTGGGGATTTATTGCACTTGTGCGTATAGAAGATGAGGACTCGGGTGTCATCCTGCCCCATGAAAGAACATTTTCCGCCCACAGGGATGATCGCCTTAAATTGATGAGGGTCTGCAGAACCCAGCTAAGCCAGGTCTTTGCCCTTTATGATGATCTAGATTCCGGGATATTGGATGATCTGAAAGAGGCTAGCAGCTCCACGCCTCAGGTGACGTTTGATTTTAGGGACGGCACCAGCCATAGAATGTGGATTGTAAGGGATCAGAGTGTCTCTAGGAAGATCACCGATGCCATGTCTGATAAATCTATCTTTATCGCGGATGGTCATCATCGCTATGAAACATCAAGGAGTTTCCGAAACATTATGAGGGCAAGATATGGCAGGGGAAAGGGAAACAGGTCCTATGAATATATCATGATGTATCTTACGCATATGGATAATAAAGGACTTACCATCCTGCCGTCCCATCGTCTGATTAAAAGCCCCAGGGAATTCCGGCGCGATATCTTTTTTGAAAGGACGAGACAGTGGTTTGAAATAGATGAGTTTCCCCTTTCAGGGATAGGAGGGGATAATACTTCCAGGGGTGTAAAACAGGTGCTGAAAGAGAAAGGCCTCCATACTTCGGCAATAGGGTTTCATTACCACGGGGGAGACAGGGACTATATTCTTTCCCTCAAGCCGGGGGTGATGGATGATATGGGAAAGGATCTTCATCCCTCTCTCCGGAGACTTGACACACTCGTTTTATCCAGACTGCTACTGCAGAAATGCCTGGGCTTTACTAAAGAGGACATGGATAATGAGGGGATTTTCCATTATAACAGCAACATAGAGGATTCCATCTCCCTGGTTAATTCAGGAGTATATGACATGACATTCATGCTTAATCCTACGAGAGTGGAGCAGGTCAAAGAGGTAGCCGACCATTCCCTGATGATGCCCAGGAAATCGACCTATTTCTATCCCAAGGTCTTGACGGGCCTGGTCTTTAACAAGATAGATCCCCATGAAACAATCCAGATTCCGTGAAATAGATCTGCTCCCTGATGAGTCTGTGGATGATTTTATGGACGGCCGCCTGAGACTGATACAGTCCAAAGCCGGCTACCGGTTTTCCATAGATGCGATTCTCCTATCAGAATTTGTTACGATAAAAAAGGGTGATACGGTGGTTGATCTGGGAACGGGGTGCGGGATAATTCCCCTTGTTTTGCTGTTGACCAGGTCTGTAAGATATGCGGTGGGCCTCGAGATTCAAGGGTATCTTGCTGGTCAGTCCGGTCGTAATGCCATGATAAACGGTTTTTCAGGCTATATGGGCGTGATAAGGGCCGATATTCGACAGCCGCCACTCCGCCCCGGCTCAGCGGACGCAGTTGTGTGTAATCCTCCCTATCGTAAAAAGGAGAGCGGTCGAATAAATCCGGATCAGCAAAGGGCTATTGCCAGGCACGAGATACGGGCATCCCTGGAAGATATCCTTGATGCCTCCCGCCATATCCTGCGGGCAAAAGGCAGGTTAGCCATGATTTACCCTGTAGAGCGGCTGGTAGATCTCATGTCAAGGATGAGAAAACACGGTTTGGAACCGAAAAGGATGAGAATCATCTACCCGGAAATGGGATCGGAGGCCAAACTCGCCATGATCGAGGCAGCTCTGGGGGGGAGGAGCGGGCTGAAGATCCTTCCCCCTCTCCTGGAACAGGGTGATTACTCTATCCGTTACCAAGCCTGAACTCGATCTTCTTTACCGCGTTTTTGCCTAGTCTGTGGTTTAATTTTTCTATTATTGCCGCCTCCGCAAACTCCAGCTCCTGCAGCCAGATCGAATCCGATACCTTCACCCTGAGACACCCCTTCCTTATCCAGGAGGGTCTTGCCTGTGCTGCAATTCCGGGGCCTACCGTCTCATCCCATACCTCCCATATCCTGGCGTCGGCAGGATTGAAAGGTAAGGAAGGGCTATTGAGCAGGCTTGAGATAACCTCTTTTAGAGGTGTAAAGGAGTCTCTATTATCTGACATCTCTCTTGGGGGAAAACCCTGCAACCTCCTTTTTTCCAGTAATCCCTTGACTAAATATCAACCTGCCCTTAAAATAACATAATAATATCAAAATTAAAACAGGGGATCATTATGGCTTGGAACTGGGATAAATTGCAGCAGCAGAGACAAGGGAGACAAGGCGGTACGCCGCCCAAAATGGCTGACATCTTTGAAAAGATTCGACACATGAAGGGGAGGTTCCGCGGTTCGTGGATTATTGTCATCCTCATACTTGTTTTCATCCTGGGGTATTCAACGGTCTATACGGTAGGCGTGGATGAGGTCGGCGTTATCCAGAGATTCGGAAAATACATAAGGACCACCCAGCCGGGCCTTCACTTTAAACTACCCTCGGGCATAGAGAAGAAGACCAAGGTAAAGGTAAGATATGTGTATAAGGAGGAATTCGGGTTCAGGACACTCCGGTCGGGGGTGCAGACCAGATATGCTTCAGAATCAGCCTATCAGGAGGAATCATTGATGCTGACGGGCGACCTGAATGTTGGGGTAGTTCCCTGGATAGTCCAATACCGCATCGAAGACTCCTATAACTACCTCTTCAAGGTGAGGGATGTTACAGGCACCTTAAGAGATCTGTCCGAGGCTACGATGAGACTCGTGGTAGGAGACAGGAGCATTAATGAAGTAATAAACAAGAGGGAAGAGATTGCCAACGAGGCCCAGGTCTTGCTGCAGAAGGAACTGGATGAAGCCGGCGCGGGCATTGGCGTGACCACTATAGAAATGAAGACCACAACCGTGCCTGAGCCGGTTCAGCCCTCATGGAATGAAGTGAATCAGGCAAGTCAAGAGAAGGAAAGGATGATCTATCAGGCGCGGGAGGAATATAACAAGATCATTCCCCAGGCCATGGGCCAGGCTGAAAAGACCATCAAAGAGGCCGAAGGGTATGCCCTGGATAGGGTCAACAGGTCAGAGGGTGACGCGTCACGGTACCTGGCCCTGTATGAGGAGTATTCAAAGGCTAAAGATGTGACTCGAAGGCGGCTATACCTCGAGGCCTTGAGCGAGGTATTCCCCAAACTGGGAGATAAATATATCGTGGATAACGAACAGAAAAACCTGCTTCCCCTGCTTAATCTGGGCCGGACCACGGGAGGAGAAAAATGAAATTCAGAACCATTATTATACTGATAATAATACTCTTGATAGCCTTTTTCAGCTCCGCCTATGTGGTGGATGAGACCGAACAGGTAATTATCACCCAGTTCGGGGAGGCCGTGGGTGACGCCAAGATAGATCCGGGGCTGAGGTTCAAGATCCCCCTGATCCAGCAGGCGAATTATTTCCCCAAGAACCTCCTGGAATGGGACGGCCAGCCCGGCCAGATCCCCACCCTGGACAAGACCTTTATCTGGGTGGACACATTCGCTCGGTGGAAGATCGTGGATCCCCTGAAATTTTTCCAGACCGTGAATAATGTCTCCGGCGCCTTCGGCCGCCTGGATGATATCATAGATTCCGCGGTGCGCAATTTCATCACCTCCTATAACCTGATAGAGACGGTCAGAAAAACCAACAGGGAACTGGATACCTATGAGGAAGGGATTGATGAAGTCAGACAAGATGCCACCCTTGCCAATATCACCACAGGGAGGGAAAATATAGTATCAGGTATAATGGAACAGGCCCAGCCCAAGCTGGATAAATTCGGCATTGAACTGGTGGATGTCAAGATCAAGAGATTGAATTACGTGGAAGAGGTCCAGAGATCGGTATACCAGAGGATGATCGCAGAGCGTAACCAGATCGCCGAGAAGTTTCGTTCTGAGGGGCAGGGGGAGGCCCGCAAGATAGAAGGCGATATGGAGAAGGAGATGAAAAGGATTACCTCAGAGGCCTACAGGACGGCCGAAGAAATCAAGGGCAAGGCGGACGCGGAAGCGACCCTGATCTATGCCGCGGCTTACGGCAAGGACCCTGATTTCTATTCCTTTCTTAAAACCCTTGATATATACAAGGAGAGTATCGGCAAGGACACCTCCCTTTTGCTTTCCACAGACTCCGAATTTTTGAAATATTTCAAGGGATATGAAGGGAAATGATAATATGGGGTCACATCTTAATTATTAATTATTCGATAAAATATAGAGAAAGGAGTAATAGGAATCCCTATAGTTAAATGGAAGTGTGGGTTAGGTACGATAATCAAGATATCAATGTTCAATATTGGAGTCGTTTTTTAAAGGATTTTCCTGTCTCCGCCTTCCATGGTTCCACCTAATAATTAATAATTAAGATGTGACCCGCCCTGATCGCTCCGCAGTGCTACGGAGGACGGGTTGATTGATGATAAGGTTTCCCCGCACACAGCAGCATATGATAGGGGCCGTACTTCAGATTTACACATTTTCATTTGCAAATGATATCTGATTAATGAAGGTAAGGGAGGTGCCGGGCGAGATTGCATTTGAAGGGCTAAAAGGCTATTTCATCCTCACAAGCCTTGTGGCTTCGCCCGATAACTCCAGCTCATTGATCCGGAGCTGGATCTTTTTATAGCCGTTCCAGTCATCGATCTCCGGGGTAAAGACCATATTGACCATTTTGCCTTCTAGGGGATGGATGTCCGAGAGGCCGAATCCTATGGCCTCCACAAGGCTTTTACCCTGCCTAACCCTGAGTTTCAGGTGTTTTTCTCCAACCACACGGGAGTCCAGGACCTCCAGGTCGCCGGAATAAAAAAACGGTTCCGGGTTGCCTTTGCCAAAGGGCTCCAGAGACCTTAAATCTTTCACCGTATCGAAGGTCAGTTCTTGGATCGGGACCTCCGCGTCTATATCAATGGCGGGGACAAGGTCATCTTCTTTGATTTCTTTCCTGGCTATTCCTTCCAGTCCCTCGGCCAGGGCCTGGATATTGGCCGCTTTAAGGGTGCAGCCGGCGGCATGATAATGTCCGCCGAATCTTTCGAACAGTTGTTCCAGCCTTGTCATGGAGCGATGGAGGTTAAAGCCGTCAATGCTTCTTCCCGATCCAACGGCCATGTCTTCCCGGATTGTGAGGACCAGGGTGGGCCGATGATACCTGTCCAGCAACCTTGAAGCTACTATCCCCAGCACGCCCTCATGCCAGCCTTTTTTAGCCAGGACGATGGTCATTCTGTCTTTAAAATCTGATTTCTTTATTATGGACTCTTCTATCTCCTTCAGGATATCAGCCTCGATCCTTTGACGAAGGATGTTCATACTGTTAAGCCGGCCGGCGGTCTCTATGGCAATGGGTTCATTCATGGTGGTGAGATTCGTTAATCCAGTCGCGGAGTCTCCCAGTCTTCCGGGCGCGTTAAACCTGGGGGCGAGCTTAAAGGCCAGATCATGGGAAGAGATCCTGTGGGAGTCCACGCCGGATACATCCTTAACGGCTTTTAAGCCCGGCCAAGGGGAATTCCTCATAACCTGGAGGCCTGATTGCACAAGAATCCTGTTCTGGTTTATCAGGGGCACCATATCCGCCACGGTCCCCAGGGCCACAATATCAAGATATCTTTTCAGGTCAGGCTCAGGGTGATCTTTAAACCACCCCATGTCCCTGAGGCGGGCCCTTAATGCGATCACCAGAAAAAAAGCCACCCCCACTCCCGCCAGGTCTTTGAAAGGGAACAGGGAATCATCCCGGTTAGGATTAATCACCGGGCATACGGGATCAAAGTCCTCAGGTATCTGGTGATGGTCAGTGACCACCATCTTTACTCCCAGCTGTTTGGCCAGCTCGATCTCCTTTCTGTTGGAGATCCCGCAATCCACAGTGATGATAAGCCGGATCCCATCTTGTTTTAATTTTTTAATGGCTATGGGATTGAGGCTGTACCCTTCTTTAAGCCTGTTAGGGATATACCAGGACAGGGGTACATCGAGTTCAGAGAAAAAATTCAACAGCAGGGCCGTGGCGGTAATACCGTCCGCATCATAGTCCCCGTAGACGGCAATCTGTTCACGGCTCTTTATGGCCTCCATAATCAGCTCAACCGCAAGGTCCATGTCTTTCAGGAGCATGGGATCCATCAGGTCGGACAGCCTGGGCGAGAAAAAGGACGCCGCGGAACCGGAATCCTGGATCCCGCGGTTTAAAAGCAGTTGTGCCTTTAATGGAGTAATGCCTGCTTCAAGGGCCAGTTGAGATGATTTAGGGGAGGGAGGAGTTAACCTCCAGACTCTTTTATGCTTCATTTCTGAGACCGACTTATCTTCTGTTCAACTTTGATTATATCTCCGGGAGTATCCACTTCCAGGGAATCAGAGGCGCTTTCCACCACCTTGATCTTAAAACCGTGTTCAAGGGCCCTTAGCTGTTCGAGCTTTTCAGCGGCCTCCAGAACCCCCATAGGCAGGCCACCGAACTTTATCAGAAAATCCTTGCGATAGGCATAGAATCCCAGGTGTTTGTAATATGGCCCTGATCCCTCTCCATCTCTGAAAAAAGGGATGGGATACCTGGAAAAATAGAGGGCAAAGCCCTCATTATCTGTGACCACTTTGACAATATTAGTGTTTTCAATCTCATCCTTGCCCGTTATCCTGTATTTTAATGTGCTCATGGGAATATTGTTATCTGTGATAAGGGGGGCGATCATGTCCGAAATCAGGTGAGGCTCAAAAACCGGCTGATCCCCCTGGATGTTCACTATAATATCGTCTTCCTCCAGATCCATCTTTTTAACTGCCTCGGCTATGCGGTCCGTGCCGGAAGGGTTTTTTGCGCCAGTCATAACGGCATTGCCTCCGAAATCCTCAACGTACTGGAATATCCTTTCATCATCAGTGGTCACGTATACCTTGAAGATATCAGTACATGACGCGGCGCATCGGTATACATGGCGGATCATGGGTTCTCCGGCTATGGGCGCCAGGGGTTTTCCCGGAAAACGTGTGGAGTTATATCTGGACGGGATAAAGGCTATTACATTCATAATAAGAGGACATTCCTCTCCTGATCAGGAGGTTGTATATGTGGCGCAGGCTGAATCTGATTCCCACACGGTTACCTCGCTGACTTTTATGTTCCCGGTATTCAGGGTCTTGGCCAGTCTGTCATAGATGTAACGGGCGATGTTCTCGGACGTCGGATTCCTTTTTTTAAAATATTCAAGGTCATTCAGGAATGTATGATCCAGCCCTTCCACGATCTTCTCCACGGCCTCTTTAATATCCTTGAAATCGACAAGGAGACCGTTATCATCCAGTACATTACCTTTTACGCTGGTTTCTACCTTCCAGTTATGGCCGTGAAGGTGTTCGCATTTTCCTCCGGTATTTTTTAACTGGTGAGCCGCTCCGAACTGGGTAATTGTTTTTAGTTCATACATGTTTTTTGACTATTCTCTTTTCTTGTAAGGCCTTCCACACTCTGTGCATCTGCCATTGATAATAATGCCGGTACAGTTGCCGTCCGGACAGAGGATCCTATTTTCCAGATCAAAACCGTTATCCTTTCCTGATAACTCTTCAATACTATCTTCGATCTTGCCGCCACAGATCATACAGTAACGGCTTTCCAAAGGGATATCACTTCCACAGTGCGGGCATTTCTTGGCAGGGATCTCCTGACGGCAATAGGGGCATTCCATGTCTTACATCCTATCAGCTCTTACTGGAAGTAATGGTCTGAAAAGGGACAATCTCCTGTTTGACCCTGGTACTTTTACATTTGGGGCATCTGATTTTCTTTGTTTCATATTCCGCGATACTCAACTGGAGGGAAAATTTCTTTTTGCACTTTTCACATCTGAAATCATAACTGGGCATGCTAAATCTCCTGTAATAAGAATGAGCTTAATAGAGAAGGAATACAAGAATAAATAATATATTCTGATTGTGTATGTCAACATAAACGACTAACTACCGACAAGGAACCACGGGGGCTGTAAGGTTGTGGGGAAAAGAAAAATAGGCATAGTAAAGACATCTTTATAAATTTTAACTTGATTAAACAAAATAAGGTTTATAGCATTCATCCGCACAAATATGCCTATTCCCGGCTGTGGGTTAACGGCCGTTCTTCCGGCTCATAATCAAGACAACGGGTCTTCTTTTTGTTTCATCCGGTTAATGAATACGTAAAGAAGTAAAAGATTACGGAATGTCCCAATTTAGGGTAGTACGATTTTCCTTGACAATGGTTTAAATCTATGATTTACTGTCCCTAAATACGGTAGCAAAGAAAGGGGCATAATCATGGATATAGTTAAAATTTATGAACTTTTTCCCACCAATGATGGTTGCCGAGATCATTTAGAATCTGTTAGATGGGGCAATAAACCTAAATGCCCATACTGTAAATCTTCTAATTCTACCCCATTGCCGAAACAAAAACGGCATCACTGTAATAATTGTAATACTAGCTATAGCGTTACTGTTGGAACCATCTTTCATCATACTCATTTAGACCTTCAAAAATGGTTCTTGGCTATCTGCCTTATCCTTAATGCAAAGAAAGGAATAGCGGCTAGACAACTTGCTCGTGATCTCCATGTCAACAAGGATACTGCATGGCGTATTGATATGAAAATCCGTCAAGCCATGATGGAACGTGAACAGCGTGAAATACTAACCGGCCTTGTCGAAATGGATGAAACATATATAGGGGGTAAGCCTCGTAAAGGCTTTGGCCCCAATAAAAAGGGTCGTGGTACTAAGAAAACCCCTGTTGTTGGCATGGTTGAGCGTAATGGCAATGTTAAAGCTAAGGTTATTAAAAATCGTAAGTTAGATAGTAAAAGCCTTAGTTCTCTTGTTCGCAGAAATATTGATATAGAAAACTCCACCTTATTTACAGATCAATTTGGTGGGTATTTTGGAATCAAAAAAATTATGCCTCATAAGGTTATAGATCATGCCCAATGGTACGTTGATGGTGATATTCATACAAACACTATCGAATCATTTTGGGCCTTGCTTAAACGAGGTATCATCGGACAATATCATAAAGTTAGCCTCAGATACCTTTCTAAATATATAGATGAATTCGCTTATAAATGGAATCATCGTAAAGCAGATAATGACACTTTATTCTTTTCAACACTTCAAAGAGCAGTGGGAGGTATAAAATGAGAAAAAAAGTCCCTAAGGCCATTTATGGTGCACCAGACAGACCACTTAGAATTGGTAGTGACATAGAGATTCCTTGTTATGTTATCGAGGATAATAAGCGTGTTCTGGTAATGACGGGTATGATCAAAGCCCTTGATATGAAACCAGGTACAGCCGCCAAAAAAGAAGTCGGTGATCGAATTACTAAATTTATATCAACAAAAGGTATTAAACCAAGGATTTCCGATAGCTTAACGGATATGATCAAAAATCCGATCAAGTTCAAGCCCCCACATGGTGGAATTGCATATGGATATGAAGCAACCATTTTGGCTGACATATGTGAAGCAGTTCTTGTCGCCCGAAAAGAAGGTAAATTACATTGGCAACAAGAACACATTGCTACACGGTGCGAAATTCTGGTTCGTGGTTTCGCTCGTGTTGGTATTATCGCCTTGGTAGATGAAGCAACAGGCTATCAATATGAAAGAGATCGTGATGAACTAAATAAAATTCTTGAAGCATATATAGCTAAAGAACTACTCCCCTGGACAAAGCGTTTTCCTGATGAGTTTTATAGGCAACTTTTTAGGCTCCGTGGTTGGCAATATAGCCCCTTCTCCGTTAAACGCCCTCAGTATGTGGGCAGATTAACAAATGAACTTGTTTATGAGAAATTACCTAACGGTGTGCTTGATGAACTCCGTAACAAAAACCCAAAAACCCCAAAGGGATACCGAAAACATAGACATCATCAATTCTTAACTGAAAACATAGGTAATCCACATTTAGAAAGACATATAGCCTCAGTAACAACGCTTATGAGGGCAGCAGCTAATTGGAGAAATTTTAAAAGCCTATTCCAAAGGGCATTTAGTAAGGATGCACACGAACAGCTTGAAATGCCGTTTATGGAAGACTCTAAAACCTAATCTATATTCAATTTTCAAAGAACATACCCCATCTAATTAAAAACGGGGTTTATACTTGATATTACACAATATTTATTATAAAATATTTGTGCCTGGGTACGTAACGGCATTTCTTTCTTGTAGTTTTTCTGGTGAGCCATGCAAAGCACACGTGGCAACAACCAGTTAGCCACGTAGAAAGGAGATTCTTTATGGCAGGTAGTTGTAAACAACGACTTGTTCGTAAAGGGAACAAGCCGGGGCCTAAATCTGTAAGAGTCAAATCTTATAAGAGAACTAGGCCGGTCAATCCACGTTGTGGCTAATAGCCCAATGTGATTGATAGCGTACCCAGGCACTTTCTTTTTAATTTCTTCCATTTTAAATGTCAATACCCCTATCTTTTCAGGTGGGGTTTTTTATTGCTATTATCAAAAAAAAGTTGATATTATTAAGCCTATTACTGTTCCAGCAATAAATGTGCTACTTAAACCAATAATTAATCTAATTCCCGATATTTTATATAAAGCTAACATATGTTAGATGTTATCTCCAGATTTTCAGATTTTTCTTGGTGGGTTAGAGGAATCGCCGTTATATGGGTGGCATCAACGGTTGCACTCATATTAATTGAACTATTTATTAAGCCTATATCTACAAAAGAAACACCCAAAGAACAATTCACCCAAACGCTTACAGATCAAAGCCCCACAAAACTTTCTGATAAAGATATTGAAAAAATAGTAAATAAATTATCAGATAAACTAAAACCACTGTTACAAAAAGAATATCCCCTAGGTACTGTACATTATGGGGTTTACAATCAAAAAATTGTTAAACCTCATAATCCTATTAATGGCAACCTATACGTTAATTGGGAAAACGCCAGCGTAACAGAGCCCACAGATAACAGAATAAGTATAACAATCCCATACATAAAATATAAGGACCTAAATACTGTTTTTATAAATACGACGTTCATACTTCCCAAAAAAAGAGGCGCAAAATTTGATAAAATAAAAATGGGTAAACATCGGCTCATTGTTGAATTAATTGATATCGTTAATGATGTCGCAATTATAGGAATTGGTTTAAAAAAAGACCTACCTTAAACTAGGACATTCCGAAAGATTAAACCTTATCCGCCTTCGCAGAAGACCACCTGCTTGAATGCGCAAATGATTGCTTGCTACGGCGCGATGTCGCCCCCAGTTTAGGCGGATAACGCGTCGTAGCCGGAGGCGCCCGTCCTCCGCAGTAGCCTGTCCATCCTCCGTAGCAGGCCACTGCGGAGGACGGGCTACGGAGGATGGAAAGACGGGTGTATTTTAATGGGACCACGGGTTTACCCGTGAGGCTCCATTATAAGTACCTTAATGGACCAAAATATTTAGATATCATTTCGAAAAGCATCAAGACCTGAGGTCACGGCTGTTCTTGGAAAGACGACATCTCAAAAGAAATTCCACCCAAGCCCTGCAGTGGTCTTGTTTTCAAGGGTTTGCTCCACCAGAAGCCCTGGCAGAATATGCCATTGCCACCAGGAAAAGGTTTGCCAAACCCTTGAAAATAAGACCACGTCCACGGAATGCTATAGATGTCGTCTTGAAAAGAACCGCCGTGACCGGAGTACTTATGAGATAACAGAAAATTCTGGAGTCCGGCCAAGTCTGGAAAAGGCTACCCGCCCGCCTCGTCTTGTTTTGTGCAGGGTCATAGCACATAAACGAGTTCGCCGCTTAAAAGAGAACCCCATGGGAAATATAGTGCAAAATAGTCAGATATCATTAACTAGCGTACTCATTAACCGGATAAACCTCTTTTTTCCTGTTTGATATGAGGGATAAGAACTAATTTTAGAAGAAGAAGATCATGGTCTTGTAATGGGACACCACTGCTTTGCCCTGAATGTGGGCGGTATGGGCTCCCCCGCGGAGAGCGGCCGTAATGTCATCATGATGGGGATCTGGGTTGGACTGTTGATCTGGCCATCTAAAATCTCATCGGATCCCCGGAGGGTGTTCTTGAGACAGCCAGAGGAGCTAACTCTACAAACTCAGAGACCTCTCAGTCTCTCCTGGGTTTCCTGCTTCTTTTTGCATGCGAGGCACACGGTGGTTACGGGCCGGGCGTTTAATCGCTGATCGGATATCTTCTCCCCGCACTCTTCACAAAAGCCGTAGGTGCCGTCCTTGATACGCTCAAGGGCGTCCTTTATCTTGGCGATCAATTTGCTGTCCCTTTCTTTCATATGGATGTTCAGATCCATATCCGCTTCCAGTGTGGCCTGATCGGTAAAATCGGGGGACTGGCCGGATCCTTCCACAAAGGTGCTCATGGGTTGTTCAAGGTCTTTTTTCAACAGGGTTTGCAGGTGTTCGTTCAGCAATTTCTCGAAATACTTTTTATTCCTGGACGCAGGCATGGTACCATCCCTCAAAAACAATAAATAATCAACCGATTGATATTATTGAAACTAGGGTGAAAGAACATAATCGTTCGCTAAAGGATTGTCAAGTCCTTATCACCAACCAACCTATCCTCCGTAGCGGTGCCTTTAATAATTGCTTGTCATTTTTCATTGTATTCTGTAATCTTTAACCAAATTGAAGGACATATCCGCCGGGGAAATTAATTATTACCAACTGGGAAACAAAAAGAAATGAGCCAGAAGATTCACCAGATGCAGATTACCTTCATCCCTGTTCAGGATCGGTTGATGTTCCGACTGCGAACTACTGCCGGGATAGAATTCAAATTATGGTTCACTCGCCGCTACGTTAAATTGCTCTGGCAGGCCCTTCAGAAGATGCTTAACAACACTCAACCGACTACTATCGCTGACTCCCATACCAGACAGGCTATAATGTCATTGGAACATGAAGAGGTCTTGTCGCGGGTGGATTTCCAGACGAAATACATAGAAGAGCCTGGAATCAGCCGGCCTCTGGGCGAGCAACCAGTCCTTGTATCCAAGATTCAGATCAAACCCGGAGCTGATAATACCCAGGTGCTGTGCCTTCATCCTGAGCAGGGCCAGGGGTTGGAACTCGTATTTGATTCCACGCTATTACATTCTTTTTGCAAACTGCTGGAGGAAGGCGTACAAAAGGCGGATTGGCGTCTGGAATGCAGGATCTTCGACAATACAATCCCTGTGAGCCGGACTGCCCATTAACACTATTATTTCATGGAACGACAATATGAAGAGATTTTTGATCTGTTTTATTCCCTTGCTGATCTTTTCTTCCCCTAGTGACGTGAAAGGGGAAACAACCATAGATAGACAGGTTAAAAGAATAATAAGAGAAAGAGATCCAAATGATACAAAGGTTTTCAAGATTGAGAGATGGGTGAGAGATAATATCCGGTTTTACAGTGATAATAAGCAGTTTAACATGGATGAGCGCTGGACGATGCCCACGGAAACCTTCCAGAGAAGGAAAGGGGATTGTGAAGACGGGGCGATTCTTATCATGTGTTTTGCCGTGAGCGCCGGTGTGCCCGGTGATAGGGTCAGGGTCTATGCACCGGTTGTGACTTCTGAAGGGATGCATGCCAGTGTTGCTTATAAAAGAGAATCCGATAATCAATGGGTATGGGTGGAATGGACCTTAAATAAGGCGCACAGCCTTGGTGATATTGCCAAGAGGCCTGTAATGAAGGATGTCGGTATTGTACCCCTGGGCTCTTTCCTTGAAGTAACCAGTTTTAACCCCTTCCATATGAGATGGCTCCTGGACGAGGAGTGGGAAAAGACCTCGCAAGAGCTCTTAGGGAATATTATGGAAACCGGTAAGTGACCCCCCTGATCCTGTCAACTCACAATGCATAATCACTCGCCTTCGCTAGGATGCCCCGTGCGTAAGCGCGGGGAGCTTCACTTGCCGGTGGGCAGTTATGTCTGTGAATTAAGCCTTTTCTCCCAGTCGAACTCCGGTCTGGTCACCGAATGTTCCAGGCGCTGGATCCTGCGTTCGAGGTTCTCGTATCGTCTCCTGATGCGATCGGTTGCCATTTCTCTGGAACGTACGTAGCTGTCATAGAACTCTCTTTCATCCATGTTTTCCAGGGGTATTATGGGCTCGGGCTTCATCAAAAAGGCGGCTACAAAATAGATCACCGCGGTCGGCCAGAACCCCGTAAGGAAGAAGAGGACAACGGTTATAAAGCGTACCCAGAACAGGGAAAAATCAAAATACTCCGCTATTCCCTTGCACACCCCAAATATCGCCCCATCCCTGGATCGATAAAAGCCCCGCCGGGCCGGGCTATCAAACCGATCTTCTGTAAAAGAATGATTACCTCTGCGGCTATGAGATCTAAAGCTTCCGGGTCTGTTCATCACTGTGTCTTTCCTTCCTGTGCTTTTCTCTTTCAATAAGGATAGTCTCAAGGGCCTCCACACGCTCTTCCATTCTGGTCAGCCCCTGATAGATCTCCTGGATAATCCTGGTCTCATCTGCGCGGGCCCTGGGGTCCTTGGGAGAGGACCCTCCTTTGATAATCTTTATCCCCAGCAAGGTGGTTCCTGCGATAATGATCAGGGGCAGGGCTATGACAATAAAGACTATTATAACTCCTACTACACCTCCCATTGCTCCCATTTCTCCGCATACCTCACGATTTTATTTATCCGTTTCTTCTTTTTAGATATTATGGTGATCAATGTCCAGAAGAATTATTGGTGTCACCCTCTCCAGAAACATATGAGGACTTGATGTCCTGCAGTTCCTTCTCAATATCCTCATCAGTGGAAATGTTGTCCAGATCCTCTTTCAGTGTCGGTCGCGAGCCAAAATTGACCAGCTCCGCCTCAGCCTCCATCCGTTCAATGCGGTTTTCAAATTCGTCGAACTTGAGTAACGCCTCAGTGCTTCCCACCCTGCGGATATCTTCCTGGGCCCTCCTTTTGCCGTTCGCGTGGATGTGACGCTGAACCAGGATACGCTGTTTTTCCCTGGCAGTCCCGAGCTTTTCCTCAAGTTGTCGGATATCGTTCTGGTAATCCTCAACAAGGCCGTTATGTTCCATGAGCTCCTTTTCAAGGGTTTCGGCCCTGTTCATGTGCTTTCGTTTTTCCAAAAGGGCCTCCCTGGCCAGATCATCACGGCCTTTACTCACTGCCAGCGGTGCCTTCTCATTCCAGTATTCAATACGGGCCCGCACCTCATCCAACTGGCGCTGGATCTTCTTCCTGCCGGCCATAACCCCGGCACAGGACGCCTTAATCTCAATCAGCGTATCCTCCATTTCTCTTATCATCAGCCGGATAAGCTTTTCAGGGTCTTCCGCCTTGTCAAGCATGGCATTTATGTTGGAACTGATTATGTCCCGAAACCTGGTGAAAATCCCCATCTTGTCTCCTCCTTGTGTAAGGTTCAGCAGATAAAGGAGCATAAATTATGCCAGAGGATTCTCAAACCAAAGAGGCCAAGATTATCAATAGGTTACTCTATTGACATGCATCCAGATATATGGTAATTATTGCCATTAATTAGGATTTTAAACCTATTATTGGTATTTATTCGCCTCCGCCAGAATACCCTGTGGCTTGCCACAGGGATGAATGGCGTGGCGAACCGCGCCGTAGCTCAGAGAGCGCCCGTCCTCCGCAGTAGCCTGCTACGGAGGATGGAAAGGCGGGTGGCTTCGGCGCAATTCCGCTTGATACCCCGCCGCCTGCGGCGGGGAGCTTCATTGTTACGAGAGGATTGTATGATCATGGAAAAACAGCCCCTAAACACAGCCACCCCCTTGAAGACCACAGAGGCATTGGGACAATCCGATATATTCCTGGACTTCCAGGAAAGGCTGGCCAGGGCAGCGGCGATTGAGCGGCCCGTGCTCATCCTGGGGGAGCGAGGCACGGGAAAAGAACTGGCCGCATCCAGACTGCATTTTCTATCAACCAGATGGCAGGGACCTTTGGTTGCACTTAATTGTGCCGCGCTTAACCCTTCCCTCATAGAATCGGAGCTGTTCGGTTATGAAAAAGGGGCTTTTACAGGCGCGGATCAACGAAGGACGGGAAGATTCGAGGCCGCGGACAGCGGGACCCTGTTTCTTGATGAGATTGGCAATATCCCGGTCGAGGTGCAGGAGAAGATACTGCGGGTTGTGGAATATGGGACCTTTGAGCGAGTAGGAAGCCCGGCAGGTATTGAGGTGGATGTGCGCATCATAGCGGCTACTAATGCCGACCTGATGGAGCTAACATCCAGGGGCCGGTTTAAACAGGATCTGCTGGACAGGATCTCATTTGAAGTCCTGTTTGTGCCGCCTCTCAGGGAACGAAAAGAGGACATCATGTTGCTGGCCGACCATTTCGCGGCAAGAATGTCCTTTGAACTGGGCAGAGAAGAGATACCCTGGTTTACCAGGGAGGCTGTTGAGGCCCTTGAAAACCATACATGGCCCGGCAATGTGCGTGAGCTGAAAAACGTGGTAGAACGCGCAGTCTATCGATCTCAATCCGCGAGGATCTCGGAGATTGTATTTGATCCCTTTTCTTACCCTTTTGGGGTGGGGAAAAAGGTGGAGACGGAGGATTACAGGCCCGAAGCCCCCAGCTCTTTTGATGATCTGATGGGCAAACCCCTTCCCGAGGCATTGAAAGAACTGAAGATCCGGCTCATGAGCAGGGCCCTGAAGGAGACAAAATACAACCAGAGGAACGCTGCCAAAAGATTGGGGCTTACATATCACCAGTTTCGGGGTCTATACCGCAAGTTTCATAAAGAAATGAAATAAGCCTTTATTGACATCACTTACTTTTTGTTTGATCATTTACATATTAGAGCCCTTCGAATATAATAAACACAACTGTTGTTTATTCTATTCTACTGCAAATACAGGGCAATTCTTGTGCTGAATATATAAATACCTAATATTCCTATATATCTAAAGATCCGACAGCTTAATTAAATTTATATATGCTCAAATAGGTATGCACAAGTTCACCGCATTTTGTACAATTCGATTCTATTTGCTTGGCTTTATAAACTGTTTCTTAACCTTTATTATGGTACTATGCGGCGACTGTTAATATGGTACTATGTTGCCGCCGCCTAATACCTGTTAGGAGTCATAAATTATATGGGGCTTAAAGTTCTAGCTGCCTTCACAAAAATACATGAAGCCTACTTTGCGAAGAATCAACTTGAAATGGAGGGAATACAATCATTTATTTTCGATGAATACATCATTGGCGTACACCCCTTTTATTCAAATGCTGTAGGTGGTGTCAAACTGGTAGTGCCTGAAAGTGAATTTGAAAAAGCTGAAGTAATCATCAAGGACTACTTAGAAGAACAACGAGAATATTTGGAATTAGTAAGTCACCAGTGCCCTAATTGCAATTCTACAAATATCCGCAGAAAATCAGTTTTCCACATAGTTCTTAACATAGTATTCATCTTTATTTTTGGGATTCTTTGGGTGATTTTTTACAGAAAAAACAAATGCAATGAATGCGGGCACCGTCAAGCTTGGTAATATGCTCCTAACCTTTCACTTCACCTGTCCCTCACCGGCTGCGCCGGATCGGGCAGGTAAGTTTATCGTTGGCGGTATCCTTAAAAAAATTACTTGCAGAGGTTGACATTTACGCCCATAAGTTGTACAGTATAGCTGTACATAAAATGAGGAGGCAGATATGGCAATTCAAACAACCTATACTCATGCCCGGGCAAGCCTGGCTTCTTTAATCGATGAGGTAACTAAAAACCGAGAGGTGGTCATCATCCAACGACGTGGTAGTGAAGACGTCGCCATTATAGCAGCTGACGAGTTGGCTGGCATTCTCGAAACGGCACATTTGCTTCGTTCACCCACCAATGCAGAGCGACTCTTTACCGCACTTGATAAGGTGCGGAAAGGATCTGGCAAACCACAAACAATCGATGAGCTTCGTAGCGAGGTCGGTTTTGAGTAGGCGTTATGCGAAAACGCCCTGCACCACTAAGCAGCGACAAGCCGTATTTCAGCCAGAGTTTAGAGAGGATTTAAGGTGCTGGGTCGAGACGGATCGTCGGACAGCGCTTCGAATTTTCAAATTAATCGAGTCGGTGATGCGAGATCCGTTTCAGGGTATCGGTAAACCGGAGCCTTTGAAATTTCTCGGATCAGGTGTTCGGTCTCGCCGAATCACTCAAGAACACCGGTTGGTTTACGTCGTGGGGCATGGCAGAATCGATTTTGTCCAAGGCCGTTATCATTACTGATGGTCGTCTTTACCTTCCAGGCCGCCAACCTGTGCCAGGGCACCCGACCGGCGTTTCGCTGCGTTTCACGCCGGCGGGTGACTTTATCGTTGAGCCTGTCGAAAAGGTCTAAATCCGAGGTTTTATGGCCCGTAAGTGGGTGATTTTATTACATGCAAAACAGAGGAATTAACCATTTTTGGACTTATTCGACAAGCCCGTTATACATTTCTATTTGGTATATTGATTTTTGGGATTGGGTGTGAAAGATTATTTTTTAAGAAAAACCATTAATTATCAGCTTATCCATTGTTGAAAAGGAGAAGAAAAATGAATTCAAACGAGAAAGCTTACAGATCTTTTAATAGTACAGATCAGAAAAAAATTGACCGAAGAACATTCTTTGCACAAAGTGTCGGCTACACTTCTTTTTTGACGCTACTGGCATTTCCGGGGATAATAACCGAGGTATTGGCTGCAAAAGGAGAGAAATCAAAAGAAGAAATACTCAAGGAATTGGAAGCAAAGGCAGAGAAATTCATGCCGATGTATATGAGCTGTGCTCAACCCGCTTTTGCTGCACTAAATGAACAATTTGGACTAAAAGCTGATCGAATAATCCCTGCATTAATGCCATTTGCGGGAGGGGTTGCAGGGGAAGGAGAAACCTGTGGGGCTGTGTCCGGATCTTTGCTTGCCATAGGGTTTTATTTCGAACCAGTAAATCAAAAGGAAATGGGAAAAGCCGGTTCCTCCATGAAATATGCGAAACTATTTTTTGATAGGTTTACAAAAGAATTTGGCTCAACAAGATGCAAGGAGGTAATTAAGCATCAATGTGGGAGGTATTTGGATTTAAATAAACCGGAAGATCAAAAAGTGTTTATGGAGGCATCAAAGAAAACCGGAGGATGTCTGCATGTGGTAAAGAAGGCTGTCCTTATAGCCGGCGATATCATTTTAGAGAATTCTTAAATCGAATAATTCCCACAGGATTTGCTTTTTTTGGGGGGATACTGTGAAAAAGGCTGACACAATTATCCTAATTGTCTCATGTCTCATTATCATTGCAATATCTATCCCGTTGATATTAGAAAAGGTTAAACCCAATCGTGTTTATGGTTTCCGAACCCAAAAAACGCTATCCAATGAAATCATCTGGTATCAGGCAAACAAGTTTTTAGGTTATACCCTGTCGTCTCTTCGAAACTGGCTGTTATACATGGAGGCGTAGAAGCCATTGGCGGCCAGCAGGGCCTTATGATTACCTTTTTCCACTATGGCGCCGTCTTTGATTACAAGAATGATATCCGCGTTACGTATGGTGGAAAGGCGGTGGGCGATAATAAAACTGGTCCTCCCCTTCATAAGCCTTTCTATAGCCCGTTGGATAAGTATCTCCGTCATGGTGTCAACGGAACTGGTTGCCTCGTCAAGAATCAGAATCTTTGGGTCCGCCAGTACGGCCCTGGCAATGGTCAAGAGCTGCTTCTCGCCCTGTGAGACATTTCCCGCCTCTTCGTTTAATACCATGTCATAGCCCCCGGGCAGGTAATGGATAACATGATCCACATTGGCTATCTTGGCGGCATTGGTCACTTCCTCATCGGTCGCGTTATTTCTTCCGTATTGGATGTTTTCCCTGATAGTCCCGTTAAAGAGCCACGCATCCTGAAGGACCATCCCGAAATTGGCCCGCAGGTCCTTCCTGTCAAAGTTACGTATATCGATCCCGTCCAGCAGGATAGCTCCGCTGTTGACGTCATAGAAACGCATGAGCAGCTTGACCATGGTCGTCTTTCCCGCGCCGGTAGGCCCCACAATGGCGACCTTCTGCCCTTCTTTGATATCAGCAGAAAAATTGTTGATAATCATTCTTTCGGGAGAGTATCCAAAATTCACATCCTTGAATGTGATATTTCCGGCAACCTTTTCCGGCTTGACCGGATGTCTGACCTCCGCCTTCTCCTCTTCCTCTTCCAAGAACTCGAAGACACGCTCGGCCGCCGCGGCGGTTGCCTGCATTACATTTGCTATGTTTGCTGTCTGAGTTATGGGCATATTGAATATCCTGACATACTGGATAAATGCCTGTATGTCTCCCACCTGTATAGCCTTTATTATCGTCAGATAACCACCGAGGATGCAGATCGCCACGTAACCCAGATTTCCCACAAACATGGTGACAGGCATCATAAGGCTTGAAAGAAACTGCGACTTCCAGCCTGCTTTGTATAATTCCTCATTAAGCTCATCGAATCTGGCTATGGATTTCTTTTCTGCGTTAAAGGCCCTCATTACATTATGACCGGAATACATCTCTACCACATGTCCGTTAACACTCCCCAGGAACTCCCTCTGTGCGTGGTAGAATTTCTGGGATTTTTTTATAAGAAAGGATACCAGACTGAAAGATACGGGGAGCATCAGGAGAGCGACGAGGGTCATGGACACATTTATATATGTCATCATTATTATGATGCCCATAATGGTGGTTAGAGAGGTGACGATCTGAGAGAGTCCCTGATTCAGCGTATTGCTGATGGTGTCCACATCATTGGTAATGCGGCTTAAAATATCCCCGTAGCTCCTGGTGTCAAAATATTTAAGGGGAAGGCGGCTGATCTTTTCCGATATCTCCCTCCTCAATTCGTATGTGACCTTGACAGAGACAATACTCATCAAAAGCCCCTGTATATAATTGAAGACGGCGCTTATGACATAGAGGCACAGCAGTAACAGAACGATCCTTCCTATGTAAGGAAAATCTATGCCGGCCCCCTCGACATGGGTGATCTTTGCCATGACGCCTTCAAAGATCTTGGTGGTGACATCACCCATCAGCTTGGGGCCTACAATCATAAAGGCAGTCCCCAGGATGGAAAGGATAAACATAAAGGCAATGTAGAGACTGTAAGACCGCAGATACTTAATGAGCATTTTCATGGAAGACCTGAAATCCCTTGCCTTTTCGCCGAGCAATCCAACACCCATGGGACCTCCCGGTCCCCTGCCGAATGGGCCCGGTCCCATGGTTCCTTTCCGCCGATTATTCCCTTCTACAGGCAATTTACCGAACTGTTCATCGCTGCGGCGCAGATCTTCTCGTTCGTTCATTGCTGTAATTCCTCCTTTGACAACTGGGAAAGGGCCAGTTCTCTGTAGACCTCACAATCATCCATCAAGGACTTATGCCTGCCCATTCCGGCCATCCTTCCCTTATGGATAACCACAATCCGGTCAGCGTCCATGATAGTGCTTATCCTTTGCCCCACTATCATAACGGTGGACTTCCTGGTCTCCTTCTTCAAGGCCCTTCTCAAAACGGCCTCGGTTTTGAAATCTAGGGCGGAAAAGCTGTCGTCGAAGATATATATATGAGGTTTACTGGCAAGGGCTCGTGCGATGGAAAGTCTCTGCTGCTGGCCTCCTGAAAGGTTCATACCCCCCTGTGCTACGTCAGCGCTTAACCCAGATTCATTCTGACGGATAAACTCCATTGACTGGGATATCTCGGCCGCCTTTCGGATTTCATCTTCTGATATCTGCTCATGGGCATATTTGATATTGCTTTCTATTGTGCCGGAAAAGAGCATGGACCTTTGAGGCACGTAACCGATCTTTTCCCTGAGGTCATGCTGGGTCACATCACGGATATCGGTCCCGTCTATAACTATCCTGCCTTCCGTGACATCATAGAAACGCGGTATAAGGTTTACCAGGGTCGATTTACCGCTGCCTGTTCCGCCCACAATAGCTATGGTTTCTCCCGGGACTGCCGAAAAGGAGATGTTGCGAAGGACATATTCATCCGCTCCCGGATACTTAAAGGATACATCCTGAAACTCAAAATATCCCTGCCGTCGGGGATCGAATTTAACGGGTTTTTCCGGATCCTTGATCGAGGGTTCGGTTTCTATGACATCGGATATGCGCTGGGCTGAGACACCCGCCCGGGGCATCATCATGAATGTGATGGACACCATGAGGAATGACATTATCACGTGCATGGCATACTGCATGAAGGCCATCATGCTTCCGACCTGCATGGTCCCCAGGTCGACGCGGTGGGCGCCGAACCAGAGAACGGACAATATTACTCCGTTCATGATCAGCATCATCCCGGGCATCATGATCACCATTATACTGTTGATGAACAAGGTAACCCGGGCCAAATCCTTATTGGTATCGTCGAATTTAGCCTCCTGGTATTTCTGCGAGTTGAAGGCCCGGATCACCATGAGACCTGTGAGTATCTCGCGGGTGACCAAGTTCAGGCTGTCAATCAGTTTTTGTATTATCTTGAATCTGGGGATAGCCACATAAAACTCAATAGATATCAATAATATTATCATCACCACTCCCAGGGCGATGATCCATAGCATGGATACGTCCACGCTAAGTACCATTATTAAGGCTCCTATGCCCATCATCGGAGCATAGAAGACCATGCGGAGCATCATCACAAGGAACATCTGTATCTGCTCGATGTCGTTTGTGCTCCTGGTGATAAGGGAGGAGGTGGTGAATCTGTCGAACTCGATATTGGAAAAATGTTCCACCTGGCTGAAGACCCTGTGCCGCGTATCCCGAGCAAAACCCGAGGAGATACGTGCGGAGAAAAATCCCACGGTTATTGAACATGCGGCGCCCAGTAGCGCGAAAAGCAACATGGCTCCGCCTCTGGATAGGATATAACCTCTCTGCATCCGCCCGATTTTAAGTCCTATGGCCTCATATTCAGAGCCGATATAGTTGATGGCGGTTTGAGTTATTATTCCTTCCGGGACCTGTGAGACCTTTTCCTTTATTGTGTTTATCAGGGTGGCACGTTCCCCTGGAGGCAATTGAGCAAGATAGGCAAATGGATCGGTCTCATCCCGTTTACTTATTTGACCGTTGAATGATGAGATGCCCTTTTCTTCAATAGTGGATATAATCATAAGGGGGGTTATAAACATATTCTTTAATCTCTCAAGATCTGTTTTATCTCGGGTATCAAGGATATAAAGAGACACCTTGCTTAGTAGGGGATATCTTTTTACGTAGGTCTCATAATCTGTCGGGGAAAGTTTTTGCCTGTGGAGGAGGCGATAGCTTTTTTCAATAAATTCTCTGTCCGTCTCGTCAATGAAGCCTTCTATCCTGTTCATCATGCTTGAGCGTATCACCCCGGGAACAGCATCAGTTATGCCGTTTTGCTGGATACCTATGTTCACGATCTTGGAAAGATAATTTGGCAGGGCAAGGTCGGACATAACTTGAAAGAAAAGCAGGATAAAGATAAAAAAGATGCTCCAGGTAAAAGGTTTAAGAAATTTCATCAAATTAAACATCAGAACAATTTCCTCGAAAGGGTGTTTTGGTCAAGCGACTACATAAGATGGTACCTGTGATTATAATTGTCAATCGAAATATAAAGATCACATGTTAAGTATTGATCAACAGTTTGTGCCTGTTTAAGTGCTCAGGAAGGTTGCCATTGCCTTCCATGACGAAAGAATAACAGAAAGGAACAGGGCACATGACCAGCTCATAACGGCGATGAGCAGCCAGATCCTTGTTGAGGTGTAAAAGCTGTGAAAGGCGATTACCAGTGCGGCTGGTTTCCTATGCGGGGGCCCATTACTTCCAGGGTGTCAGAAACAACCACGAACACATTCGGGTCTATGTTCCGTGCCAGCCACTTAAGCCTGGGGATTTCCCTGAAGGTAGTAACGGTGTAAAGGATTTTCATCTCCTTTCCAGTGAAGCCTCCTCGGGCGTCAATGATGGTAACTCCTCTATGAATCTTCTCAATAATCTCTCCGGAGATCCTTTCCCACTCGGGAGAGACGATAAACACCGCCTTTCTCTGACTTAGGCCTGTCACTACAATATTAACAACAGAAGAGTTTACATAGACGTAGATTAATGTATAGAGGGCCCTCTCCAGGGAGAAAAGAATAGCGCCGCAAAGAAGGATGGCGGCGTTGAAGGCAATAATGGTTGTTCCTAGACGGACGGAGAACCGTTTAAGCAGGATTACCGAGAGAATATCCAGTCCTCCGGCCGAACCGAGTGACCTGAGAATGATCCCCGAACCTAAGCCCGTGATAATACCGGCCAGGATGGAGGCCAGTAACTTGTCGTTGACAGGTATGGTTAGTTGTGCCCATGCCAAGGCCCCTGAAAAGAAGAGCATACCGGCAATGCTATAAAGAAAGAAACGGCGGCCCACATACAGCCATCCGAGTGCAAAGACCGGGATATTGAATATAAAATAGAGCTGATATACCGAAAGTGAAGGGAACAGATAATGGATAACTAGAGATAACCCTGTAAATCCTGCCCCGAAGAATTCCTGTTTAATGAGTATTCCGTTTACGGAGATACAGCATATGACACTTCCCATTGCAATAAGAATGAGGTTCCAGATTATCTGTCTTGCGTGTGAGAGACCCGGTCTAAAGTACGGATAAGCCATTTTATTTCCTTGAGTGTTTGTCGATTCTTTGATTTACTTCGCCATTGTGGTTAGCAAATAGCCGTGATAGTTAACATTTTTAGGATATTAACACCATTGGAAAGTCTTTTGAAGCGCTTTTGTTGCGGTTAGACTCCGGGCAGGTGTTAATTCTTTTGAGACAGCCGAGAAGGGTCTAGCTTTGAATAATGGTTTTGATATAGTTCTGAAGTGTCTGTCTATCCCTATCACTCATCTCACCAAATTTGATGCCCATGCCTGGCGGATTCGCGCCTTTGGTTCCTTCCTTTTTATTCGCCCATGCAACGGAACATTTTATTTTGAGGGGATCGGAAATCCCGGGAAGTTGAAGCTTGAGTAATATTGTTTCACCTTTGGGAAGAGGCGTGGATGTCTTGATGAAAAGGCCGCCGCCGCTTATATTGCCTGTATATGCTTTAAGGAAACTGTTTTTATCAGGGTAGGATACGGACAGGCTTTTTGTGACTCGTTCCTCGGTCCTTGCTGAAAAATCTATCACCCTGTCGATCATTGTCTTAAACCTTCTTACGACGGTGACAAGGATCGATCTGAAATCCGACGAGAGTTTATTGAATTCCTGATCAAGGCTGTCCCGATCGATTATACCTGCGGTAACTTCTCCTACGGCCGTGGCTGTGGCAGTTCGCTTTATACCCCCGATAAAACTTAGTTCGCCGAAAACATCACCTTCTTTGAGTACTTCTAATACAAACTTTTTTTTGCCTATCATTTTAGAGATTTCTACGGAGCCTGAAAGTATCACATATACCCAGTCTCCGGGACTTTCCTCCCTAAAGATGATCTGCCCGTTAGAATAAGTCTCTTCCGAGGCCAAAGTAAACATGGAACGCCCCCTTGTCTAAGAATTACCCATGAATCTCAATATTGAATTATATGCAACAGTATAAAACTTCCGCAATTTTTGAATAAAATATAGCATAATTCGTTAAGGAAAGCTAATATATAATGAATAGTGTTTAATCTATGTCCAATATCAAGGGGATCTATCCGTGCATAGGATTGTGGTTTTGGAAAACAGGATACAGGAATATGCCTGGGGATCAAAGACATTTATTCCTGAACTTATAGGAAAGTCATCACCCGCAAGAAAACCCAAAGCTGAGATGTGGATGGGATCCCATCCCAGGGCCCCTTCCATGGTACTCCACGATGGTAACAGGATGTCTCTAGCGGAGTTTATCCACACGGACCCCCCGGGAATTCTGGGTAGAGGGACAGCTGAAAAATTCCACAATGAGTTGCCGTTTCTATTCAAAGTCATCGCAGCGGCAAGGCCTCTGTCCATACAGGCCCATCCCGGTAAAGAACAGGCAAAGACGGGTTTTTTGAGGGAGAATATGCATAAGATACCGTTAGACGCCCCTGAGAGGATCTACAGGGATGATAACCATAAACCTGAGCTCATATGCGCGTTAGAACCGTTCTGGGCCCTGAAGGGCTTCCGGAAGATTGAAGATATTCTTGAGATGACAGCGAATCTCGGCATTTCCGCAAAAAGGTCTTGGATCGACATATTAAGGAGTCGGCCGAATGAGAGAGGCCTGAAGGACTTTTTTATGGCCTTAATGGATATGGAGAAAGACAGGAAGCAGTATCTTCTCAAGGAGATAGCTGAGAGGATAGGGGGTCTTAGTGTTATATCTCCTGCATATGAATGGATATTAAGGCTCCACAGGGAGCACCCCGGTGATATAGGTGCCCTTTCGCCTCTTTTCCTGAATATCGTTCACCTGCAACCCGGCGAGGCCATGCATATACCTTCAAGAGAACTCCACTCCTACCTGGAGGGTTCAGGTCTGGAACTAATGGCCAATTCCGATAACGTAATCAGGAGTGGCCTCACAAACAAGCACATAGATATTAATGAACTTGTCAACATCCTGGATTTTAGGCCCCATCTCCCCGATATCCTCAGGCCCGAGCGCGGCGATTCTTTGGAGGATTATTACCCCGCCACAGCGGAGGAATTTAGGCTGTCCGTGATCACTCTTAAAGACACAGATTCAAGCTATAAAAGCAGCAGGTTGAGGAGCGCTGAAATGATGATATGCACGGAGGGTGAAGCACTGCTGATAGACATAGGCAAAGAAGAGGTGCTGGAGCTCCGCAGGGGCATATCCCTGTTTATCCCCGCCGCGGTGGAGCGATACCTTATTCGGGGTAAGGCAACAATCTACAAGGCGTCCGTGCCTTTCTGATAAACATGCGATTCCCAGGCCGCGATCCCAACCCCCACCCTGTGTTGCCCTGTTCAATAGAAACTTATCAGAAAGATTCCTCGGCAATCTCCAGGGCCGCTTTATCCGCCCTTTTTATCACGTCAGCCTTGGACTGGGCCTGGCTTACTACGGTGCTTAAGAAATAACGGGCCGAAGCCAATTTGCCGCTGTAGAAGGCCGCATCGCTGTTTTCCTCAATCAGTTTTTCCAATCCGTCTTTTTCACTTAGTCCTTTTTCCTGGAGCAGTTGCGTAAGCTTTTGCTGGGAGATGACCGCCTGCCATAATAGGAGCCATCCCATGGTCACGTCTCCAAAGAGTTCTAGGTACGGGTATGCAAAAAGGGCAACAAGGCGGAAATCCTTTTCCCGAAGTCCGCAGAGATAGACGGATACCTCATTCAAGGCGTTCCTGCCATTATCTAGTATCTCCACATATTGAGCTAATACGCTGTGCTGTCTGTTATCAATGCAGAATTTCTCAATATCCTTGAGCAGACCGTTGAAAAGCTCGTTACTATCTCTCAAAAGTTTGCGTCCGGCCAGGTCCAGGGCTTGGATTCCATTGGTCCCTTCAAAAATGGAATGTACCTTTTCGTCCCTTAGAAACTGTTCGATGGGATAATCCTGCATATATCCATAACCGCCATACACCTGCATGGCTGTTTCAGTCACCCTGAAGCTCATATCAGAGCCATAGGCCTTGGTGACCGGTGTTAAAAAGGCCGTTCTTTGCTCCCACCTGAGCCTATCCTCATCCGTCTGAGCTATCCGTTCCTTATCTATACAGTAGGATGTATACAGGATCAGCGCGCGTATGCCTTCGGTGTAAGATTTCATCATGAGCAGCATACGGCGCACATCCGGGTGCTTGATTATGGGGACCTGACCGGAACTACGGGGAGCACCTATTTCTGTTCCCTGGAGCCTTTCCCTGGCGTAGTTCAGGGCATAAAGGTAGGCTGACCCTGCTATAGAGGCCCCGTGACGTGCAGCTATGAGCCTTGATTCATTCATCATGGTGAAAAACAGGGGCATGCCCTGGTTTTCTTTACCCACGAGTTCTCCGATGCATTTCCCGTCCTCGCCATAACTTAATTGGCAAGTAGGAGAGCCTTTTATTCCCAGCTTTTTTTCAATCGAGATGGTCTTTACGTCGTTTGGCTTCCCTAGGGAGCCGTCCGGATTGACCCTGATCTTGGGGATAAGAAATAATGAAAGTCCTTTTGTCCCGGGAGGGGCCCCTTTGACCCTGGCCAGGGAAAGGTGGATAATGTTTTCCGTCATATCCGTATCGCCCCCTGTGATGAGTGTCTTGGTCCCGGTAATGTTATAGGTGCCATCTTCATTGGGCTCAGCCACGGCTTTGGTGGCGCCTACGTCACTTCCGGCTTCTGCTTCGGTCAGGACCATTGTCCCGGTCCACTGACCTGACAGTATCTTTTCCACGTATTTTTCTTTTTGCTCTTCCGTCCCATGGGTGGCAATCAGCAATGCGGCGCCCCTTGTCATTGCTGCAAGCGTTTGAAAGGCAAGATTGCCTGCCTCTACATACTCGTTAACAGCCATGCCTACTACCACGGGCATGCCTTGTCCACCAAATTCTCGGGGGATATCTATCCTTCGCCATTCTCCTTCATTCCATAACTGCCACAGTCTATGGAATGATTTAGGTACACTCACCTTGCCGTTTTTTAATGTGCACCCCTCTGAGTCGCCATCGGCATTGACCGGCATCATCTCATTTTGGGCCAGCCTTTGTGCCTCATTCAGAACCATGTTATACGTCTCGGAATCGAACTCCGAATAGAGGGTTGATTCAGATAGTTCTTCGATCTCCAGTTGCTCAAACAGGACAAATTTTTGATCCCTGTCATCGATTAAAAGTTTAGACATCACGATACTCCTTACTTTAGATTAGTTCTCCAGCTACCCGTAATATACCTATCACTTCTTTACCTGCCATTTGTTCGGCAGCAGTAGATGGACAATCAGTTTAACAGATGAACATAGGGTCAAAAGAATAAGTCGTAAATAAAAAAGATGTCAATCTATATTTGATAATATCCTAAAAAGCTGCATAATAAACCAGGCTTTACAACCATAGTGCATTATGCGATATTTCCAAAATATGCCTGAAATTATCCCCAGAATTTTACGAAGACATTTTGTGGGAAGAGGAGACAGGCCCTCTACAATTATGGTAGGAGGTCATCATTGTCAATTATTTAAGGACTGCTTATGAAAAGATCCGGCATTATTACTCTTATGACTGATTTCGGGCTCGCGGACCCATATGTAGCCATGATGAAAGGCGTGATACTGTCAATCAATCCCCGTGCCAGGCTGGTGGACATAAGCCATCATATTATTGCTGGATCAATACTGCAGGCTGCCGGGGTGATACAAGAGACATTCTCCTTCTTCCCTGAGGGGACAGTACATGTAGCGGTCGTTGATCCCGGTGTAGGCAGTGATAGAAGGCTCATAGCACTTGAAGCGGGAGGACATCTTTTTGTCGGCCCGGATAACGGGGTCTTCTGGCCTTTGATAGCGGATTATGGGGAAAACAGAGTCATACATATCACCGAAAGAAGATATCTTCTTCCTCATGTCACACGTACTTTTCATGGAAGAGATGTTTTCGCTCCTATAGCCGCTCATCTCTCCTTGGGTGTTGACCCTGGACAGATGGGACTCGAGATAAAAGACACTATGGAACTTAGTCTGCCAAAGGCCCATGAAAGGGAGGAGATGCTCCACGGACAGGTGGTAAGGGTTGATAATTTCGGTAATCTGATAACCAATATCAGCCACCAAGAGCTTGAAAGATTCCTCAAAGAATCAAAACCCTTTATCCATATCGGGAACCTTGAGATTAAAGATCTCAACAATATCTATTCCGATGTTGAGAAAGGTGAGCCTTTGGCCTTTGTCAACAGTTCCGGCATGCTTGAAGTGGCTATAAACCTCGGTCGGGCCGCGGACTATGTAGGCATAGATCCAGGTGAAATCGTTGGAGCGGCGGTAAAGGTGGGGAGGTATGAATAAGGTTGATCCCGAGGATTATCTTTTTGATAATGAGGCGAGGTACTCTTGCCATTCTATGGGTAATAGATACTTTTTTTTGCTATTGCATTCCTTGCAGGCAGGCACTATATTCCCTTTCTTACTTTTTCCACCCCTGCTGAGGGGGAGTAGATGGTCCATCGTCAGGTTGGATCTCCCTACCTCCCTGTTGCAATAGTAGCACACGCCTTTTGCGGTTTTTTTCATCCACCAGGCCGAACGACGGAGATGCCGGGCCTTTTCTTTCTCCTTCTTTATATCTTGTTCGGTTATTATTTGCTGATCAATATCCATGTTATTCTTGTTATCCTGTTCGAGAAAGCCAAAATCCCTTACCTTTAGGAAAAGACGTCTGTTCGATTGTTATTCAGGCCTTTTTCCTCCCCTCTTCTTCAGGAGAGGAGGTATTGATAAGGTCATCAGATTGTATCCCCATCTGGTAACAGCCCTTGTATTCCCCGGACTCTATTTTAGTGACATGTCTTACATTGCCGTTAACCTTGATCATTGACCGCGGGGCAAAAAACATTATCTTTTCTATCTTGTCCCCTATATTCAGCCTTTTTAGTAGATCAAAATCCTTTTGGGTTATAATCAGACCCAGGCCGTGTCTGGAGCAATCCATGACATTAAGTTCATACTGTTTTTCCTTTTTTGAATTCTTTCCAAGAGTGAATTCGGCAGACACGAAATCAGAAATCCCGAATGATATCCTTTCCTCAATTCGTTTGTCCTCGATCTCGATTGCCTCGGGGAGCTTCAGAAAAAAACCAAAATAAGGGGCATCGCTGCTTATTCCCAGATAGTCAACGGAACATCTACACTTTTTATCGGAGATTGAAAACCTTAGGATTACCCTTGATTCCGACTGGATAAGGCTATTTCCCGTATCCGGATGCAGTTTGTCAATGATGATTGCTGAACATGGGGTTATGGATGAAGCAAGATCATCCAGATTGATCTTTATTATTCTTGAGGTGAACCCTTTTTCTTCATCGGCAATCAAAACCTTAATCTCTTTTTTTGCGCGTATGGTATGTCTAATTACAGTAATTATCTTTTGTTTGTCTCTGAGTTTTGGCAATGATCCCCGCCCCCTTAATTATAGGAAGACAATGTGATTCCGAATATAGGGTTCTTTTGTTTTTAAATTAATGTATCACTTTTGCCCGGCTATGCCAAATACAAATTTTCAGGCATACCCTTCCGTATTTGAACATTACTCCACAGGCCAATCGAATGGCGGATGATCGCTTGATAGCGGGTTAGGGTCATACCCTGATCCACCATCAAACTTGCAAATAATTCATACTAGCACAGGATTTTGGTATAACCCTGGCCACCATATAGATGTTAGATGCAAGGCGCCAAGGAGCGACGAGTGAGGCGTATATGGAATACGCCGCAAGGAGGAGCGACCGCAGGCAACGCAGCCCTTCGAGTATCCTCAGGGCCATGAGTCCTTCGACTTTGCTCAGGACCGTGAGCTTGTCGAACGGCCTGTCGAATGGCAGATGATATCTAGATGGTGGATCAGGTCATAACTATCAGGTTGACTGACAAAAATATAAATGATAGAGGTTTACAAAAGATGAGTGATGATTATTCTCTATTAATGGGAGAGGCCCTGGAAGAGGCAAAGAAGGCCCTTAAGATGGGAGAGGTCCCGGTAGGAGCGGTCTTGGCGGGGCCCGAGGGGGAGATTGTAGCCAGGGACTGCAATAGATCCATTACCCTGAAGGATCCCACGGCACATGCGGAAATCCTGACCCTTAGAAAAGGGGGAGAGGCTTACAACAATTATAGGCTAAATGACACAACCCTTGTTGTGACTATTGAACCCTGCATCATGTGTATGGGTGCGGCCCTTAACGCCAGAATCGCGCGCTTGATATTCGGCACCTTCGACCCCAGGGCCGGGGCGGCGGGATCTCTTTATGACATGTCGGTGGACGACCGTTTGAGTCACAGGATAGAAGTCATATCAGGTGTCAGGGAGAAAGAATGCAGGGACCTGCTTCAGGGCTTTTTCCGTAGACGCAGGCTTGAAAAGAAGAAATAACGGAGAGGTACCGAAGCGGTCGTAACGGGGTCGACTCGAAATCGATTTGTCCCGTTAATAGCGGGGCACGTGGGTTCGAATCCCACCCTCTCCGCCATAAATGAAGGTTTATCCGGTTAATGTGTGAGATGTTTAATTATATACAACTGTTTTTGCATCTTCGACCCATGGGTCTCTCTTTTTAGCGGCGAAAATGTATAGAAGCTTCATGATTACGGAACGTGCCACCCAGGCGGGCGGAATACTCATGAGACAATAGAAGATTCTCGAGTCCAGCCAAGTCTGGAAAAGGCCACCCGCCCGCCTCGTGTCATCTTATGCGAAGTTACTGCACATAAACAAGTTCGCCGTCACAAAGAGAGCCCCATGGGCCAGGATTCATTACCTGTTTAATAGGTTTTATTTATTAATACTTTACGTACTCATTAACCGGATGAAGCTAAATGGATTTTTAGGTTTTTTACCTAAGGTTATATCTCAAAAGAGCGATAGATAACAGGAGGCATTTTCCCTGGAGAGATGTCCGAGTTGGCTGAAGGAGCGCGACTGGAAATCGCGTGTACTGCCTAAAAGCGGTACCGAGGGTTCGAATCCCTCTCTCTCCGCCAAATTTTGCTACGCAAAATTTGGCGAGATGTTTCCACTAGATTTTGTAAACAAAATTTAGTGGAGGATCCGCCGATTGAATTGATATGTATTATGTCTACATTCTATTGAATGAAACGAAAACTCGGACTTATACTGGCGTTGCAAAAGACGTGAGTAAACGCCTAGTGGAGCATAATGCTGGTGAAGTTAAATCTTCACGTCCGTATCGTCCATATAAAATAATTCACACTTGATTCATTTGCCACATTACGCGAAGCCCGGAAGAAAGAAAAGTTCTATAGATCCACGACGGGACGTAGAAGGTTGAAAAAAATTTTTGATAAAATCCTAATCGCATAACCATGAGAATATATATTTTTTCAAAGTTTACCAATTTTCAGGGCCCGGAGGATCTTTAAGACATAATATGGCATATGAAGTTCTAGCCAGAAAATGGCGGCCCATGATCTTTGAGGATGTCCTGGGCCAGGAACATGTAACAAAGACCCTTGTCAATGCCGTTAACACGGACAGGCTGGCCCATGCCTATCTGTTCAGCGGGGCCAGAGGTGTGGGAAAGACCTCGGTCGCCAGGATCCTGGCGAAGGCAATAAACTGTTCAAGGAGGGCAAAGGGTAACCCATGCAATGAATGCCCCTCATGCCGGGAAATAACCGGAGGCTCTTCTGTTGATGTCCAGGAGATCGACGGCGCCTCAAACCGCGGCATCGATGAGATCAGAGATCTGAGAGAGAATATCAAGTACATGCCCTCATCGGGTAGATTCAGGGTTTATATTATTGATGAAGTCCATATGCTGACCCTGCCGGCCTTTAACGCGCTGCTCAAAACTCTTGAGGAGCCCCCTCCCCATGTCAAATTCATTTTTGCCACAACAGAGCCCCATAAGGTGCCGGTCACCATACTTTCGAGATGCCAGAGGTTCGATTTTAAGAGGATACCCATCAGGTTGATTCTGGAACAGCTGGCCAAGATCACCAAAGAAGAAGGGATTGAGATAAGCCAATCGGGGCTTGCGGTTATCGCCAGGGAGGCGGAAGGGAGCATGCGGGATGCCGAGAGTCTACTGGATCAGGTAACGTCATACACGGGGTCGAAGATTGAGGATAAGGATATCACCGAAATACTGGGCATTATAGATCAGGCCCTTATCTTTGAGACATCAGCGGCAATTATTGACGGTTTGCCTGAGAAATGCCTGGAGATTATAGAAAGAGTTTATAATTACGGATACGACCTTAAGGAGTTTTACCGTGCGGTTATGGATCAGTTCAGGAATCTCATGATGTGCCTGGCAGCTCCTCAAAAGGCTATGTCTGATATAATGGAAGACGACAGGGAGGAACTCAAGAATCAGGCGGAGAGGGCTGGGTTGGAAAAGTTGCAGCAATCCTTGAATCTATTGATATCCCGTGAAGAGACATTAAGATTTACCTCTCATCCAAGACTGGTCCTGGAGACTATTATGATAAAGCTTTGTCAGTTAGGTGAGCTTCTGTCTATGGGAGATATCTTGGGTAAAATCGAGATGTTGGAGAAGAGGCTGAATATGCCGCCGGCTTCTGGTGACGGCTTGTTTTCCAACAAGGTCTCCGAGCCGGAAACCGAATGGAAAAGCGAGGAGGGGCAATTTGGAACACAGGAGAAGACAGTTGAGGAACCAACAAGCTGGGATGATTTTCTCAACTATCTGGCATCCAGGAACAGGGCCATGTACAATGTACTGGGGGAGTGGAAGGTAAAGAGCTTCACAGGGGATACCCTTGAGATAATAAGAGGAAAGAGCCCCTTTTCCGCCGGTTATCTTGATGATGGGGAGAGATTCAATAAGTTGGTGGGTTATTGTAAAGACTTTTTTAAGAGAGGAATAAGGATTGAGCTGGTAGATGAAAAAGACAGCCCTGATGTGGATAAAGATATGGCGGTACAGGAAAATCCGGAAAGCAAAGCAGGGGGGTATTCCGAATTCCCCCGGCCTGTGCAGGATGTACTCCGTATCTTTGAGGGGAAGATAACGGGCGAGATCCCCGCTAAAAAGAAGAAAAAAAAGGAATGAAACTTTGTAAGAAAAAAGCTTGCTTTTCGGTCGGTCGGGACATTTTAGGGCCGGCGGTCATGCCGAATTGATAGAAGGGCATAATACTGGGCATTAGGATTTTGAAAGAGTCAGGCTTTTTTCGTATGCATTAGGAGGTAATGATGATGAAGGGTATACCTAATATGGGTAACCTTATGAAACAGGCTCAACAACTTCAGGTAAAGATGGCTAAACTCCAGGAGGAATTGGCTGAAAAAACGGTTGAGGCCTCCTCCGGGGGAGGTATGGTTACGGTTGTGGTTAATGGCCGGCAGGAGATAGTCTCCATGAATATCGATCCCGAAGTGATTAATCCGGACGATGCGGAGATGCTCCAGGATCTTATCCAGGCAGCCGTTAATGACGGTCTGTCCAGGGCGAAGAGCATGGCCAGCGAAGAGATGAGCAGGTTGACAGGGGGTCTTAATATACCTCCTATCCCCGGGCTTACCTAGTTTCCATCCGGAAAGAGAACTCTTTGTTCACCAGAGCTGTGCTCACCCGGTCTCCTACCCGTGGTACGGTCAGATTCAGCGGGAAGGCAAGCCCTTTTTATGGGAGATAGGGAGCGAAGAAGCGGGGACTGTTTGTTTCGCGGTCGATTGTTAAACACATTTATGGCAGGGAATCTGTAAAAGATGGGACTTTATCCTCCTCCTTTGGAAAAACTGATAAAGAACATCTCACGGCTACCGGGAATAGGTCAAAAATCAGCCACACGGGTGGCAATGCACATCCTTAATAATAAGGGGGATCTGGCTGAGAGCCTTGCCGAAAGCCTTATGGAGGTTAAAGAAAAGATAAAATTATGTCCCATCTGTTTTAATTTTACTGAAAGCGAACCCTGCTCTATATGCGGGGACCCTAACCGGGCAAACGGGATTCTGTGCGTGGTTGAAGGACCGGCCGATCAGCTTGCTATCGAGGAATCAGGTACGTTCAAGGGCAGATATCACATACTTCATGGTGTTCTTTCACCCTTGGACGGTATAGGGCCCGAGAATCTAAGGATCGGAGAACTCTTAGCACGCCTGGAAAAGGAGAATGTTGATGAGATAATTCTGGCGACAAATCCCACTACCCAGGGAGAAGCTACCGCCTCGTACTTGGCTGATCTCCTTTCCGACAGGAAGATTAGAATTAGCAGGATAGCCCTGGGTGTTCCCATGGGAAGTGACCTGAAGTATATGGATCCATTGACGCTTGGGCATTCTTTCAAAAGCCGGACCCCGGTTGTGTCATGATTTCGGACAGGGTGCTCAAGAAGTTGTCTCAGATTGTCGGCCTTGGGAACATTATTACCCGATCAGAGGAATTGACAGAGTACGCCAGTGACGGGACAAACCAGACGTACATGCCTGATGCTGTTGTCTTCCCGGAAAGCAATGAAGATATCTCACACATCCTTGTTTTGGCGAACAGGGAATCTTTCCCCGTAATACCCAGGGGTGGAGGAAGCGGCATGAGCGGAGGGAGCCTGGCCGTGCAAGGCGGTCTCGTGCTGTCCATGGATCGTTTGAGTCGCATACTGCTGATAGATCAAGATAACCTTTTAACAAAGGTTGAGCCGGGTGTTATTACATCACGGTTGCAGGAGGAGGTTGAAAAGGTCGGCCTTTTTTACCCGCCGGATCCGGCAAGTGCCGATGTCTCCACTATTGGAGGCAATGTGGCGGAATGCGCGGGTGGCCTAAGGGGTCTGAAGTATGGCGTGACCAGAGATTATGTGATGGGCCTTACCGTTGTCCTGCCCACGGGAGAGATTATCAAGACAGGTTGTGACACCATCAAGGGAGTAGCAGGCTATGACCTGACCCGTCTTATTGTGGGGTCTGAAGGGACTCTGGGCGTGATTTGTTCAATCACGCTTCGTTTGATTCCCAAACCGGCGGCTAAAAAGACCATGGCCGCCTTTTTTACCGGCATGTCGGATGCTGTTCACACCGTATCTGAGGTTATTCGAGAGAAGATTGTTCCTGTGACACTGGAATTCCTCGACAGGATATGCATAGATTGCGTCAGGGGACACATGGATATAGATATACCGACCGGAACGGCCGCAATGCTTCTTATTGAAATGGATGGCGACGAGCTTCTTATAGCCAGGGAGGCGGAGATGGTAAGGCAGATATGCATCAGGTCGGGAGCGATTGAAGTCAGGACAGCCCGGGGACAGGAGGATGCCGAAAAATTATGGGAAGCCAGAAGAGATGTTTCCGGGGCTCTAAAGAGACTAAGGCCGGGAAAGGTGAGTCAAGATGTGGTGGTCCCCAGGAGTTCTATGCCTGACCTGATATCTTTTCTGGAGGAACTGGGAGACAGATACGCACTCCCTATTCCTGCCTTTGGACATGCAGGTGACGGGAATATTCATGTTAATATCATGGTGGACAGGGATAACCCGGAAGAAGTGGGAAAGGTGCCGGTGATTGTAAGGGAACTATTCAGCAAGGTAATTGAGCTGGGAGGTACGATTACCGGAGAACACGGGGTCGGTATTACCAAGGCCCCCTATATGGACATGGAATTCTCAAGACCCGCCCTTGATCTCATGTCCCGGGTCAAAAATGCCTTTGATCCGAATGGTATTCTAAACCCGGGAAAGATATTATTGTAACAATTAGGTTTATTCAAGCAATCGGTGGCTCAGTAAGCTTCTGCTATTAAGTTCGAGTATAACATAAAGACACAGGGCACAAGGCACAGGGTTTTCAAAAATTCAAACTGGTATATTGTCTAAAACAATAATGGACAATCTAACAAGCACGGTCCTTGGAGTTATTCAGGGACTTACCGAATTTTTACCAATAAGCAGTTCAGGTCACCTGGTCCTTTTCCAGAATATTTTTGGTTTCAGGGAACCTGAACTTATGCTTGATATCTCTCTGCACCTGGGCACACTCGTGGCCGTCTGTATCTTTTTCCGTTTTGATCTTAAAGAGATGATCCGCGAGACATGGGGGTTTTCGGTTGATATTCTTAGGGGTAAAAGAAGATTAACATCAGCTTCTGAACACCCTCATGTGATGTTGACATTATGGGTGCTGGCGGGTACGGTTCCTACGGTCATGATAGGCCTGTTTTTTAAATCACCGCTGGAGGCCCTTTTCGGCGATGTCAGAAAAGTGGGCATAATGCTGTTATGCACGGGGCTGATACTTGCTGTTACAAGATTTATATCAGCAGGAAGTAACAGGCGCGGGCATGTGGGCTTGTTGTCTGCCCTTGCCGTAGGCATCGCCCAGGGCCTGGCCATTATTCCAGGGATATCCAGGTCGGGGACCACCATCGTGTGCGGTATATTGTGCGGTGTGGAGAGAGAAATGTCTGCCCGCTTTTCATTCCTGCTTTCCATCCCTGCCATAATCGGGGCCATGACCTTACAGCTAAGTTCGGAAGGATTGGTGCTATCGGATGTATTACCCCTGTCGCTGGGTTTGATGTCTTCAGCGATTGTTGGTTTCATTGCCCTCAAAATCCTTATGGGCATTGTACGGGTTGGAAAACTTTTTTATTTTGCTCCCTATTGTTGGGCCCTGGGTCTGTTGATTATCTTTTATTAAAAAATGAGGCAGGATTTTCTGTTACCAGAATATTAGATTCATCCGCTTAATGAGTACGTAAAGAAGTAAAAGATTAAACCTTATCCGCCTTCGCAGAAGACCACGTGCTTGCCCGTGGTTGAATGCGCAAATGATCGCTAGCTACGGCGCGATGTCGCCCCAGTTTAGGCGGATAACCGCGTCGTAGCCGGAGGCGCCCGTCCTCCGCAGTAGCCTGTCCATCCTCCGTAGCAGGCCACTGCGGAGGACGGGCTACGGAGGATGGAAAGACGGGTTAATGGGACCACGGGTTTACCCGTGGGGCTCCATAATAAGTACCTTAATGGCCCATGGGGCTCTCTTTTAAGCGACGAAAAAATTAACAGCCTGCTAATTACGTAAGGTGCCACCCAGGCGGGCGGAATGCTTATAAGATAATACAAAATTCTCGATTCCGGCCAAGTGTGGAAAAGGCTAGCCGCCCGTCTCGTCTGGTTTTGTGCAGGGTCATTGCACATAAACGAGTTCGCTGCTAAAAAGAGAACCCCATGGCCCATACAGCGCAAAATATTTGGATATCATTAACTAGCGTACTCATTAACCGGATCAACCTAATATTAACACCTTGATCGCATATTAATTCTTGTTTTCCGATTTACAATCAGCAATAATAGAACTAAAAAAGAAATTATGCAGGATAGGCGTATGAAAACACCTGATGAACCGGCGGAGAGATCGGATCTTATAAATAGGCTTGTGGCCCTGATAATGAAGATGCCTCCAGGAGAGCAGTATTCCCTGTTGAACGAATTGGAGGAAAGGGTCTCAAGATATAAAAGGAAGCACTACAGGAAATCAGTACGAACAAGTGTGGAATATAATGCTGGGGGCAGATCAGATAAAGGATTGATCCATGATATAAGTGCCGGCGGTGTGTTTATTGAAACCCGTATGCCCTTTCGGGCAAAAGAGAGTATCTCACTCAATTTTTCCCTTCCAAAGGCTCCTCAAAAACAGGTAACAATCCATGGTCAAATCGCCAGGATATCCCCCGATGGAGTCGGCGTTGAGTTCAAACCTCTGAGCGAAGACCAGAAAAGCATGATAAAATCACTGCTGGAAGTACTTTAGGCTTGTCCCCATTGATTTCAAAGGTGAATAGGGAGGAATAGCATCTGTGGTCTTATCGTATAATGGTTAAGTGTTATCATCCATTTTTTATCCCTGTAAAATTGCTAGCAGCAGGTCTTTCATTTTGAAAAATATCTCTCAGCAAATCTTATAAACACCGGCCAATTAGGACCTACAGTATGACCACCGGCATGTTGCCGAAATGCAATTTCCCCATCAATTATTGTTGTCTCTTGGGATGGAAATTCTGTTATTCCTAAACCCTTTTTACCCAAAAGTTCATAAACTGGACTGGCGTGGACTCCCGCCAAAAACATACCTTTTGCATCTATCCATTGACCTTCCACGTCAGGCGATCCTACACTGATAAACACAGGCCTTGGAGCGCATAGAGCAATAAGTTCATGGGCATCAACTGGCAAATCCAGCGCTGTCAATGGCCCTGCATATTTAATAAAGTTTGGAGCAAACCAGTGGTACTCTCCCGGAGAAGCTAGGTTTTCTACCTGTTCTCCGAAAACTCTGCGCAGTATTTTGGTCCCTCCGGCCCCAGATGAACCTATAAATCCGATAGAAATACGTGGTTCATAAGCTAAGGCCACAATTGTTGCTTTACCATATCGTGAAAGACCTTCAATTGCCACCCGTGTTTCGTCTATGTCAGGATCAGTTTCAAAAAAGTCTAACACTTGGCTTGCACCCCAGGCCCAGGCCCGCAAGGCTCCCCAGCCGTCAAGCTTTCGAGGCTCACCCTTATTCACCAATCCAATAATTCCTTGCCGAAGACCGGCGCCGTTATCAGCCTGGATGCTGGTTGGAACTAAGATGGCGTAACCCCAACATTTTTCCAAAACCTGCTGTTGCCATGTTGGACCATCTGGTCGCTCTATGCTCCATCTCATCGGGATATTCCAGCCGAATTCAATGACAACCGGCACAGGTGTGGTTATCTTTTGAGGAGTTGTGAGTGTCATTTGTATGTCAACTGTTATTGCCGGATATTCAGAATTATCTACATGCCCAACAAGCTGCTTGGTGGTGACAGGGTAATCGCCGTTAACCGTATCTTTTTCACTGACGATCTCCCAACATACATCTGGTGTTTTTTCAGGAACTCGCCCGTATATTTCTCTATTAAAATCCTCAAAAATCTCTAATTTGCGCCTTTCCCACTGATCCGTTGTTTTGACAATCGTACCGTCGTTAAATAAAAGCGGATCCGGTAATGAGTCGTACGGCGTTGCTTTTGATTCATCCGTGTTGGCTGCATTGGACGCCTCGGGATTCCCAGATGGTCCGGGGCGAAGTTCCTTTATGCGCAGCTTTTTCATCATCAGTTGATGATCTTCCTGACTCAACTTGTTTATGCTTTCTTTCTCCTCTTGGGACCATTGTGCAAAAACCTGGACCGAAAAAAAGATGCTAAAAGAGAGAAGAATGAATTTTTTTATCATTGCAAATCCTTTCAGTTTTTAAAGCCTACCAATAGTGATACCAATACATATGTTTCGAAAACCTTTTTTACATATAACGGGCAGCTCAGGGGCAGCGTGGTTTTTACCCTGTCGCCTGTACCAGATTGTCATGCAACGCTGTCGGATCTGTTAATCGCCTTTCTGTATGTGTATTCACCGTATATCCACATTAAAAGGCCAAAAAGAAAACCGCCAATAATGTAGAGAATAATTGCTTTAAGGAAGAAATCCCCAAATTCAATAAATTTCCCATCCGGCCATAGTTCAATCAAAATTATTAAAATGATAACAAGCCCAGCCCAGTCACCACCCACAAGACTAATGAAGCGGTATTTCCCTATAGCCCTCATGTTTTTTCCAGATTTCCTTTTTCTTCGGTTTCATTGAGTTACCTCCTTGCCTGATGACGTGGTTCAGCGGCGCGCCCGGTGTTTGACCGATTAAGTGCCCCGAGACTTTTCGCGTCCGCTGAAACCACTGGTTGGCCGGCTGGATAAGTCTATTGACTTTGCTGTTGGTCCTTTAGGCTTTCAAGTTCACGGGCCATTTCTTGAGAGATGGCTTGGATTTTTTGCATTATTTGTGGCATTTTTTTCTGAGTCATTGCCATGGATTCTTGCAAGAGTTTTGGCATTTTCTCTAAGAGTGCTTTACCTGCAGGGGATTTATAGAACTCGGAAATAGCACGAATTTCACTTTCAGTATATGTGTTAACATACATCGAGATCATATCGTCTCTCATGTTTTCAAGGCTCAATTCTGCTTCAAGGACTTTGAACATTTTGTCTGTATACTTTTTGTATACGGGTCTATACTCTTCAGGAGCACCCATTTGTTGAAATTGTTGGTCAACCATACTCCCAATCTGGTCCCAGACTTGTTGTAGTATTTGGTCAGGATTGGATAAGAGTATGAGTTCTTCTGCTGCAGCTGTGTGTGATACTTCGTCAGCGAGTGCGTAAGGAGTAAACAGCGACAAGATGATAAAAACGATGATTGCTTTCATTTTAATTCCCTCCATTGCTAAAGGTTATTTTGCCGTCTAATAACGAAAAGCTCGGCCGACGCGTTTAGCGGTCGGCTGGAGCGGTTTATTGAAATATCTTAAGCATTTCCATTTATAGATTCAGTGATAGAAACATTACTAAATTTGGGGATTAGAAACGGAACACGATTTTTATATTCAATATAAGAATGCCCGAATCTTAATCTCAACTCAAGCTCTTCAAAATATTTTAGATGAAATATATGTGCAGGAATTAGAACCAGCAGTAGCCACATTGTGAAGGAAAATGAACTAGAGAATAGAGCGAGTGATGATAAAATCAGATAAAAGCCCAGAGAACCAGGATTTCGGGTAAGCTTAAAAGTGTAGCTATCAACCACTTTTTTAGTAAGAAAAAAACCGGGTTGACCTTGTCCACGATCATGTAGCGCAAAGATAGTTGCGGCTATGAAGAAAATGCCTATCGGAAGAATTATTGCTCCGACCGGTATAAAAATCAGTGAAAACTGTACGAATGGTATTCCAAGCAATACATCATAGTGTTTTAATCCAGGATAAAATATCCCAATTAACAGAGGAAGGATATAAGTGACACCAGCTATGCCATGAACAATCCGGGAGGTTATTTCAGCGGTTTTCTTGGAAGGATGGGTTCTAAGCCAGGCACCTATAAAAATGGTGCTAATCACGAAGATTCCACATCCAATTATCTGAATGTAGATCATAATCATTTTAGGCTTCCTTTTTTATTATTGTCCCTGTCAATCGGATTTATTTTAACGATGCGGATCACGCGTGGCTATAAGCCGTCGCCTGCATCCGGCTGGTTGGGCTGTTGATCTGCAATGGTTGACGTCTCACGCTTCATGTTGCTTGCGTCTCCGAAGACGCCTTCCGTCTTTAGATACTTCAGCCAGAAGGCCTGTAGATCTTTCGTCGATGCGGTAAGAATGATCTCACCGTCAATTTTGTCGTGCCGGATTGCTTTCGGGTTGTCTGCAATGAACTTCTTTAACCAGTCAGGGTCAGGAAAACTCATCTGCAGCGTCGGAGTGATCTGCTTCACGTACAGGAAAGTGTGGACAGGCAGGAGATGAAACTTATACAAATCGTTCTCTTTCAGCTCCGGCTCTTCGGGGAAAAGGTCAAGAAAGAGTTTCCCGTTGAGTTTCGCCAGATGCGCCCTGAATCTGCCTTGACGTCCCTTGTCATCTGTGTACACAAGCGTGTAGCTGTTCGTACCTTTTCTCGAGAATGTCCATACCTCTTTCGAGTCATTTTCTGACCATTGGCCGATGAGAGCTGGTTCAAGCACAAGGTCCTCCTCCGTGTAAATCGGATGTAGTGATCGAATGCATCCTGAGCAAAGAATCAGGATGCCCAAGAGTGTCCATGATATCATCTTACGCATGTCTTGTTTCTCCTTTTGTGCAGCCCAACGTTAAGCTCAGCAGGGCGGTTTATCCGTGTGCGTTGAAGCGTTTTGTTCGACCTTTCCCTTCTTATTCATCCAGTAATGCATGATAATGCCCCATAAGAAACCGGCCAATAGCCATATCGGAATTCCAATAAGAAGACTTTGCGATGATGCGCGTCCAAACAAGTAAGGAATCAAGGACATAAGTATCCACATGAATCCTCCAAAGAGTAACGTACCAAAGAGTAACGTACCTCGGATAAGCCAATTGACCTTCTGTGCTTCGACAAGAGGCTGTTCTAAATTCCGTCTCAGTCTTTGCTTCTCGTATTCAATCCATTTAGGTTTGAAGAAACGAACGGCAATAAACCATATTGGAAACGTTACGCACAAAACCAGTAGGCTAAATACGTTCCAAAGGCATGGGATAGTCCCTTCGCAATCAGGACAAACATAGCCAAACCAATGCCCAAACGCGTTTCCCTTACCCCATAAGCGTCCATCATTCATCGTATTACAGTGTGGGCATGGTACTATTGTACGCTCCATCACCGGCTTGTTGCCATATTTATCAATTAGATTCACTTTGGGTATTCGCTGCCCAAGAAATAATTCATTAAAAGCGAGGCCCGGATTAATTATCCAATGAAGTATCACTGGATGGGGCAATGCCCATACTTTATACTTTGATGTATCGAAGTTGGTGCGCTTCATCTTATTCTCCTGTGTCGAACGCTGAACTAACGGGCAGGCGGGGCATACCGCTATAAATTTTTTAAATGTAAAACATTGCAAAACTCAAGTGAATGATTCGGCGAATTAATAGCCTGTTCTGTTCAGTGAGATGTTATATTTGATTTGTATACTTCTTTTCTATGGCCCACTCTTAAAACAAGAGCCATATCACCTATGATAGAAAAGATTACTCTGAACTCGCCGACTCTAAATTTTCTTAGACCTGAAAATTTACCTGTTAATGTGGGTAAGGTTTCCGCTTTTTGGGGGAGTTCGGTTTCTATTTTATTCAAAATTCTCTTAACCTGTTCCTTATCTATTTTCTTGAGATCACGGGAGACGGATTTCTTGAATGCTATTTTATAATTCAAGTTCTTTCCTCATATCTTCAATAGAAATTACCGGATCAGTTGTATCATGTAAACGGTCATAGGCAACCTGCAAATCAGCGATTTCAGATAGGTAGGCTTCCAATGCCTTTTGGACATGAAATGATTTTGGTCTTTCTGTTTCTTCTGCAATTTCAGATAGTTTTAAGGCGAGTTCGTCAGTGACCCTTACTGATAATGCTTTGCTCATACATTACCTCCAGTGTATTTATTTGTAATACATTGTAAGCGATACTAATGCAATTTGCAAGTCTTTTATTAAAAAACTGGAAAATATAACGCCCGGTTTCACAGGGTGCGGCGGTCTATCAGCACTCCTGTGCAAACCGATGTTAAAAGCTGGTTTTGTATTGATCTTATTTTATTTGGCAGATTTGCCAGGATTGGCATTTTCGCCAAATAGCTATGGGTTTATATCCATTTCCCGGTTTCACCGAATAAAAGAGATAAGCGGCCCTGCTATTCCTTCGAATCTATTAATAATGAAGGTCTGGTCCTTTGTTTTTTAATGAATGTACCCGATTACTCGGTAGAAGTTATAATAGTCATGTCAAATATGAAAATGTGAAGAACGTTATATATTGAAAGATCAAGGGGTTATAGTCCCCCATATAACATACAAAAAAATTATTTAATAGCTATCCAAAAAAGAAACCTCCTGTTAAGTAAAAGAAGATTACCACAATCAACTAACTTA